>Ga0160423_10000003_pt1 | contig 281101 bp, 199 predicted proteins | sample CRUFie14St8metaG_FD_108191 | JGI IMG/M metagenome (GOLD analysis project Ga0160423, IMG submission 108191) | Marine microbial communities from the Costa Rica Dome - CRUD Field 142mm St8 metaG | ecosystem: Environmental > Aquatic > Marine > Oceanic > Photic zone | place: Costa Rica: the...
GCGGCCGCCGCTGCCAACCTTTCAATGAACTCGTCGTCTTTTTCCTTTATTAAAACTTCCCTGCTTTATCTCACTCCAAAAGTGCATATCAACACCCCCAAAAAAGCGGACTGCAAAGATAAGGGGAATTATTTTTAGCCGCCAAATATTTTAGCTAGTTTTTTGCTGTTTTTTTGAATTATTTTTTTCATGTTCACAACTAATTGATTATCAGCATTTTGCATCAAATCAAAAATTAAAAGAAGGCTGAAAAGGCTGTATTCTAGGCTTATTAGCCAATAGTTTTCGGTGTAGGCATTTAAATGGTAGTGCGAATAAGAGAGTGTTATTAGGAATGACCACCAAAAAACTGATTTAAAATTGGTAAGTGCACAAAGGGCAATTAATGGGGCTATATACCAAGGGTGAACGATTACGGAACTTAATAAATACACTATTAAGGTAAGCATGATTAAAAGGGGGAGATTTTGGTGTTTTTTGTTTTTACTAAACAGTGCTATTAACATTATTACTACTACTGCCAATTTTGATAGTGCAGGCCCAATAATAGCTATTTGATTATAGCCTGTTTTTATATATCCTATGTACCGTGCTAAATAGTAGATGCTTGCATTAAACTCAAATTTTGAAAAGTAGAGTTTGATACTTGTAAAAAGGTTGGGTAATTGATAGGGGTTGATATAAATACTAAATGCCAAAACACTTATTGTTATTACCAATATGCCGTAAACAAACATTTTGAAAAAGCCTAAGCGTTTTATAAGCAATGGTAAAAACATTAGGGGTAGCATTTTAAATAGTACGGCCGCAGTAAAAAACAATATGGATTTGAATTCATTTAAATTTAACAATGGTTTTTGAACCTTAAAAAAGGATTGGGTGGATTGTAATAGGTTGGATTTTGTTAGGTAATAGATTGCACCTAATAATCCCATTATCATTCCTGCTTCAAAATGAATGTTGGCAGATAGCTCGATTATAACGAGTGGATTTAGCCAATAAAGCAGCACCGAATATCTTGCTACTTTAAATAGTGGGATTAGTTTTAGTAAAAAGTAGAGCGAAGCCAACTCAAACAAAAGCATGAAAAATTTATAAACGTATAAGGCCCCAAATACACTTTTGGGGAATAGCCAAGCTCCTATTGAAAAAACAAACTGACATAATGGTGGGTATATTGAGTAATAATGCGGTGAGTTGAGCTTGTGGTACAAATTACCGCTAATTCCATCAATGGTTAACTCGCCAGGCTGTGCCATAAAATCGGATGGTCGCATTTCAAAAGGGGATATTCCGTTGTTGTTTAACAAGCCATCCCAATAAAAGCGGTAAAAATCATCCGTTAATGTTGGTACGGAAAACAGTAGTACAATGCGCAACAATATGCCAAAGCCAATTGCGTATTTTAATAGTTTGCCAAAAGAGATGTTTTGCTTTATCTCGGCATTTTTAAAATAGTAGATGATTAAGCCGTAGCCAATAAAAAGCGAGGCATAGCAAGTAAATAGGATGTAAAAATTTTCGCGCGGTAAATAAAAGGCAAATACAAAGTAGATTATCCCTGAGATAATAAATAGTGGGGATAACCATTTCATACGTTTGTTTTTAGTTTATTGTAAAAATGTACTGTCACTTAATTACAAATTATCCAATAACATCTGTTTATAATCAATTCTGTTGAATGAGATGCTGAACTTGAGGGCAAGCCCCGCAAATTCAACATTACGCTCCTTATTTTATAATGAGGTTACTATGTTTAATTAATACTGTGCTTTAACGATAAAAAGAAAACAGTACCAAAGCCGAATAATGCCATAACATGCAGTGGTAGCAAACCAAACTCTCCTTTATAAAATGCTAAAACAATACCTGCTAAAAAGTAAAGTACCAGTAATCCTTCAATCATTGTTACCCAATCCAGTTTTCGTTTGCCTATGTATTTATTTTCTTTCCAAGAATCTTTAGGGGAAAGGATATTGAATTTTGGCGTACGGATGAATGGCGTTTCTTCTCCCCAAAAACCGCGTAAAACGGCAATGGTGTTATGTAAGGATAAGCCCATTGAAACCACCAAAAAGGCAGGAAGCATAAAAGCATACTCCAAAAGGCTTTTAAATTTTTCTTCCTTTCGGTAGGTGGATACAAGGTATATAATACCAACGGCTACATTACTTAATGCAAATGGTAATGAATAATGTACATACTCCTGAACAAAGTAGGTGTTTTTAAAAATGAGCAAAGGCAAACTAAAAAACACGGTTAAAAATATAATCAGGTATATGGTACTACTTAACAAATGTGAGTAGGCATTTAACTTGATTGAAAATGGCAAATTAGATTTTGCGATTTTAGGGATTAACTTAACGGAGGTTTCAGCTCCGCCTTTTATCCAACGAAATTGTTGTGATTTAAAGGATTTAATATCGGCGGGTAACTCGGCTGGAGAAAGTACTTTTTCGAGATAAACAAAGTTCCAACCTTTTAGCTGAGCACGATAGCTTAAATCTAAATCTTCAGTAAGGGTATCGGCTTGCCAGCCACCAGCATCGTTAATACATTGCTTACGCCAAATACCTGCTGTGCCATTAAAATTAATAAAGTAACCCGAAAGATTACGTCCAGACTGCTCAACAGCAAAATGATTATCTAAAAAGAAAGCTTGAATACGGGTTAACAGCGAATAGCTTTTATTAATATGATCCCAACGGGTTTGCACCATGCCTACCCCATCAATAAATTGGGGAACTGTTTTTTGTAAAAAGTCTTTTTGAGGAATGAAATCCGCATCGAATATGGCGACGAACTCACCTTTGGCAAAATCCAACCCGTATTGCAAAGCGCCTGCTTTAAAACCTACTCGCTTGGGACGGCGCACTAATTCAATATCAAAACCTTTTGCTTTATACTCTTCAACTTTTTTGCGGCTTATTTCTAGCGTTTCATCCGTTGAGTCATCCAACACTTGAATTTCAAGTTTGTCTTTAGGGTAATCCATTAAGCAAACTGCATCAATTAGGCGTTCAACAACATATAACTCATTGAAAATGGGTAATTGTACCGTTACATTAGGAATGTTTTCTGGCATTGTAGCTTCATCCAGTTCAACAAGTTTAGGTCTGTTTTTTTGAAAACGTAGGTAGTTGACTGCCAAGCCCAATTCAACAAGGCAATAAACTAAAATAATAGTTAGCAAAATAGCGTAAATCGAAACGATAATTATTTCGGGCATGGTTGGATTTTGTTAAGCGGCTTTGGTTAGCAACAACCGCCTCCGTCGTAAAAATACGTTGATTCTGAAATATAAATATCGCTTCTACCTATATTACCTAAATCGCCTCCTGTTTTGTCGCAAACCGCTAATGGTTGATTTGGTAATAAGGTATGGCCTTTGCCATCATCAAAATATTCTTCGCCACCAAAATAAATGGCTGCTTTGCCTGTAAATACACATGGCCCATCTTCTGGCATAGGATCTTTTATTGCGCAAACCTCTACACTTTCAATATGAATAAGCTCATTAACATCGTAATGGTTAGGGCTTAAAATACGGTACGGACGCTTAGCACGGATTTCAACCGTTCCAAACCCGCAATCTGTTATCAATTTAATGTAATCTTTTAATGGGATTGAACCGCTTATGCACATGGCACGTAACTTTTCATCATCACGCAGGCTTTGTGGCATGTGTTGATCGCAAATAGGATCGGACAACACAAGGCGGCCATGTGGTTTTAGCACTCGGTACATTTCGCTTAATGCCTTTTTTAAATCATCAATTTTAAAAATATTGAATAGGCAGTTTTGCGCCGCTACATCAACTGATTCATCTTCCAATGGCAAGTTTAAAGCATCGCCTTTTTTTAAATCAACAAATTCTGATTTGAACCATGGGTTCGCTTCTTCTGCAACTTTAAAATTTTTACGTGATGCTTCTAGCATTTCATCAACCACATCAACTCCAATAACACCTCCTTTTTGACGACTGAAATAAGAAAACTGCAACAACTCCATGCCGCCGCCAACACCTACATATAATATAGTAGGCTCATTAACTAAATCGCGAGGGTGCACCGTGCTACCACAACCATAATTCATATCCTGCATAATTTGCGGAATATCTAAACCTGGCAATTGCCATATTGGGGTGGTTGTGCAACATAAACCAACATCGGGAGTTAAAGCGGCTTCCTTATATAAATCGTGCGTAGCATCTAAATAATTACTTTGCGTTGCTGTATTTGCCATAGTTATTTTTAAAAGACTTACAAAAATAGTTTTGTGATTTGCTTTTACTTGTCAAAGCAAGGACAATGCCCTAAAAGGCATATTTAAAAATGGTGTATAATATTTTATAGCCTGCCATAAAAGTACCCTTAATAGTACCCGTTACTTTACTAACCCCTATCCTTTTTCGATAGTTTACAGCCACTTCGGTGCATTTTAATTTTAATTTGGCGGCTTTTACTTGCATTTCAACCGTCCAGCCAAAATCTTCATCTTTCATATTTATGGCTTCAAGTGCCTGCCATGTTATCGCCCTAAAAGGCCCTAAATCGGTAAAGGTGTAACCATAAAACAAGCGGATTAGTGTAGTAGCTAACCAATTACCAAATATTTGTTGTGGCATCATTGCACCTGCTTCTTTTTGCCCTAAAGCTCGTGAACCGATTACCATATCGTAGCCTTGCTCGGTAATGGGTTTTACAACATCCACCATTTCATGCGGGTAATCAGAATAATCACCATCAATAAAAACAATGATGTCGGGCTTAAATTCTGCTTCATTTTCTTTTACATATTCAAGCCCTTTTAGGCAAGCCGCCCCATAGCCTTTTTGGGGTTGTTTTAATACGGTTGCGCCCGCGGCTTTAGCCACTGACTCCGTATTGTCAGTACTGGCATTGCTAACAACGATTATTTCCTTTACAAGTGTTTTAGGAATATCGTTAACCACATGCCCTATTGAGCCTTCCTCATTATAAGCTGGGATGATTACATAAATATTTGGCATAAGTAACAAAGGTAAAACCCACAATTGGTGGATTAAATATTTATTAGTTTATTGGACTTAATGGGGACAAAATGAAATTATGGTTAACTTAACTGTTATGAAGTTTGAAACTATTTTAAAACACCATTCTCTTCAGCTACCACTAACACAACTCCCAAAGCAAGACTTCAAACAATATATAACAAAGAAGCTTAGACAATTCCTATCTCTAGTTGAAGAATTAGAAAACGAAAACTTGGTGCTTGAAGGCAGAAGAGTTAACACTCTTTTTATCAAAACAACTCAAGGTATCATTGTAAATGGATTAATAAAGTCTATTGAAAAATACTATGATGGATTTCCTTCAAAAGCCTATTCAACACTTTGTAGAACCTTGAGAAATGAAATTAAAGACTTGAGAGAAGTCCTTAATTTCCGTAAATACCAACCACAAGAAAATTTTTATCGGCTAAGGATTAGCAAAAGTAACTTCCCTTTTACTCCATTGGAAATGTTTCATATACCATTCGAGTTAAGAGGAAAAGTATCTTCTCAACGATTCAGTATCCCAGGATTCCCATCACTCTATTTAGGCAGAACTCTTTATGTTTGCTGGGAGGAATTAAGCAGACCTTCATTAGATGAATTTCAGTGTTTAAGATTGAACTTGCAAAAGGAAATTTCTTTCTTAGATTTGAGCCCTCCCCCACCTCATAAGCTCAAACTAGATTGGGATTCTTACAAATACTTCATGACTTGGCCTTTAATAGCATGTTGTTCCGTTAAATCAAAAAATCAAAATGACATTTTCAAGCCTGAATATATAATCCCGCAGTTACTTCTACAATGGGTTCGAGACACAAATGAAGTTGAAGGTATCGGCTACAAATCAACCCATATTCCTATCGAATTGTATAACTCTGAAGGCGAGTTAACCAACTTGGTTTTACCTGTTAAAACAAGTAAAGTCAAAGGACATTGCCATGTCCTGAAATCGCTTTTTAAAACATCAAGTGTTTTATCTTGGCAACTTTATCAATACGCCATGGGTGGACAGTTCTTTATCCACTCAGAAAGAGACTTTGAAGGTACTAACAAGAAACTCCCCAAAATTGAGTTAATTAACGGAATTAAGTACCCATATGGCTACTCAACACTAGGAAAGCTTGAGCATTACCTAGACAAAATCAAAACTTACAAAATATAACCATCATGAAGCACCTTTTTATATTAGCAATATTATTTGCAACAATAACTTGCATGGCACAAACCGAAACCCCAACACCCGAACAGCTTGCCCAAGCACAGTTAGAGGCTTATAACAATAGGGATATTGATGCTTTTTTAGCCCCTTATGCCGAGGATGTTGAGATTTATCGTTTCCCTAATCAATTGGATTTTAAAGGGAAAGAAAAAATGCGCCCGATTTATACCAAAATGTTTAACGATTTACCCGACCTATATTGTAAATTAGTTAACCGTATTGTGGAAGGCGATACTGTTATAGATCATGAAAGCGTTACCTTATCAAAAGATAAAGCTCCATTTAATGCTATTGCCATCTACAAGATAAAAGAGGGTAAAATTGCCCAAGTTTATTTTATACAATAAACCCTAAACTTATACGCGTGAAATATTTTAAATTTTTAGTAGTAATTTTTTTGCTGCCGCTTTTTAGTTGCGATAATGATGACAATGCTACCACAAACCAACCAAGCAATACTTGTGGTGAGGCAGTAATTGTTAACCAAAATAAATTTGAGTACGAATCAGATGATGCCCATACGGTTAACAGTGTTACATTAGAGGGCAATTGCTTAATCATCAATTTTAGTGCAAGTGGATGTGATGGCAGCAATTGGGAAGTTAAACTAATTGCCTCTGAAGCAGTGGCAGAATCTTTACCACCACAAAGGTATCTACGCATATCATTATTAAACCCTGAATTGTGCGACGCCTACATTACCAAAACGATTGATTTTGATATTAGCGGCGTGCAAATCGATGAAAGTCCTATTTTGTTAAATTTTGAAGATTATGAGGATGCAATTCTTTATGAATATTGAGGGAAATACAAATGAACTTTTGAAGGGGTAGCTATCATTAAGAAAGCGTCATTGCATTTGAGTTTACGAAAGTGCAATCTTATTTTCATTTATCCATACTTTGTCGACTATGCGTCCCGTTGATACAAAGTATCAAAAATCAAGAGTTCCATTCAGTTGATGCTAAAAATCAGACATTCCATTAAACCGAACGAATGTCAACATAGTTGACCGTCGATACGTCGAACCGTTCTCTTTTTAACATAACATTCTTTGATTTTTTAAACGCTAACTGAATGTGGCTCACTTTAGCTACAATAAATTAAATCATGAATAACTTTCCAGTTATTAGAACAAAACGCCTTAACTTAATTGAATTACATCCCTCTCAATTAGATGATTTATTTGAAATTTATTCGGATGAAGAAACGATGCGTTACTGGGATGAATTTGCCCATGAAAGCGTTAGTAAAACCAAAGAAGTTTATGATATGGTTGTCGGGGGATACGAGAAGGGTACTGGTATTTGTTGGGCTATTCAAGATAAGTTGAGTTTGAAAATTATCGGTACTTTTAGTTATAACCATTATAAAAAAGGCGGTACGGCAAGTATCGGCTATATCCTCCATAAAAATTATTGGGGTAAAGGATTAATGACTGAAATTGCTAGGCCATTAATTCAATACGGCATTGAGGTTTTAGGTGTTAATCGGATTGAAGCGCATGTTGAGCCTGATAATATTGCTTCACAAAAACTGCTATTGAAGTTAGGTTTTACCAAAGAGGGTTTATTACGCCAAAAACACTTTTACAAAAACCGTTGGTATGATATTATTTTCTTTTCGTTTTTGGCAGGGGATGAGTTGAGGTAGGTTTTAGTTGCTAACTGTATTATAACGTGAATAATGGATAAGAAACGAAGTGTTTTTTGTAATACATTGTTTACATAATGATTGTTTGCATGCAAATTAGTGTAGTGCGAAAATTTCATTTTTTTTGTAAGGCGAGGTTAATGTTGTCCTTTTATTACCCGTTAAAATGAGATTCCCCTGATGGTATCGACCGGGCTGCGCAAGCCACAGGGGAATGACGATATATGAGTTTAGAGTTTTCCGATATTTCGATACTTCAATGAACTCATTGCAGAATAAAATTACAAGAAGTAGATGATGGATAATGACCTATTTAAAGCGTAAAATCTTACTTTTATGTGGTAGTAATGTTTTACTAAGCAAAGTAAAAAAAGGAATTCTAATTGTAGGCGTTGGATGGATTGTGTGAACACAGCAAGGGTTTACTGATTTTATTATGTTCTTTGTCCGAGCAACAAAGAACCAAAATGCCTATCGATTCAAGGCGATTTGTTATCACAACCGCTGACAAGCTTAAAGCTCCACGCTTTATTGCTTTGCAATGCGACTGCGCTTTGCTTGCAGCTATCGCTGCGAATCGACGATTTTCCTGTTAAAGCATAATCGTAGTTACCACTACCTAAACTTATTGAATAACTCATTTTCGGTCGCGCCTCGAAGGTCTCAAAGCGACACAATTCATCGTTTAGGGTAGGATGATTGGGATAATACTTTTTCAAACAAGTATGTATATTATCAACAAGGGAGGAATGAGCTTTTTAGTAAGTTTGGAAAAGTTGAATAGTATGCTACTAGATAATCGTTTTATTACTTTGCAAACCTGAAATGATGAGTTAAAATTTAATTTGGATGAAACAGATAGGTAAATTAATAAGAGAAGTGATTCCTGTAATTATTGGGATTTTAATTGCTTTATTTATTAATAATTGGAATGATGACAGAAAAGAGAGACAATATCTTGAAGAAATTTTAACCTCAGTTGAGTTTGAACTTGAAGAAACTCGGCAAGAAATAGATACCATAACCATTTTGCAATATTCATTGATTGATACGCTAAAATTTTATTTAGAGGATGAGGGGACAAGCATACAATCAATTATGGAAAAAACGAATGGAATATCCATTCCAACAATTAGAATTCACTCTTGGAAGGCATTATCTAACTCAAGGATTGAATTAGTTGATTACAAAGATTTATCGAGCTTGGCAAATATTGAAGATGGGAAAGCGCTTTTAAAAGAGAAATCGAAATATGTGATGACTTTTTTGTACGATAATATTGGCGAAAAAAGTCGTCATAAAAAAGCAGTATTTGCAGGGTTGATTAATGATTTAATTAGTACTGAACAATCGATTTTACTAGAGATAAATGAAATAAACAAAAGATTGGGAGCGCGTAAGTGATACTGAAGATATTTAATATTTAAGTGACTAAAGTAGTGATGATGCCACTTGTGTTAGTTTATAGTATTGCTTAAAACAAAAAAGCACGATAACATGAAAAAGTTATGGGAAAAAATGACTTCAAAACCGACACTAGTTTCGGTAATAAGTATTTTAATTATAATACTTTCAATTCCACAGGGGATTTATAATTATTACATTAGCAGCCCTTCGACAATAGGTTGGCTACCTGTATTTTTGTTATTCATATACTTGTTTTTTGGCGGAATTCTCTTGATAGACAGAGCATTAGTTAAACGGATTAGCCCTATAAAACTATCCATAGCGGAATTTTTATTTTTTGTAGTTTGTTTTATACTATGGACCTACAACACAAGAACCCTTGTAGTTGACATTACTGACACCAAAGAAGATTATGTACTAATTGTTGAGAACAATGGAAAACTTGTAAATAGTGTGTTAAACCGAACCTCTTTTTTTGGTAAAGAAATTAAAACAAGCGATAATTTAATAATAGTAGATGAGACACCAAACATCGAACTACATAGAAGACCTACTTTATGGGGAGGTTCACACTACTACGGTGTATATTCATATGATAAATATAAAAAAGTAGTAGTCTACAGTAACTCTGAATTAGATATGAATAAAAAAATGTCAGAAATGTTTGTTGATAGTTTAATTGAAAGTAAAAATAATTTAATTCATTAATCTTTCTTTCTACTCCACTGCGCAGCCCTCCATTACGGCTTGAAAAAGTGCGCCAGATGGGACGCAAAAGCCTTGTTCTAAATCTATTAAATCGCCTGCTTTGTATTCATAGTTAATACCATCTACTGGTACTATGGCATTGGATTGAATAAGGCTGTTTGCTTGATTGTTTGCTTGTAATAGGGGGTTGATTTTTAAATAATCGTGGCATAAGGAAAGGGTTGTTTGTCCATTGCAAGCCGTTTGATTGGCAGTATTGTTAATTACTATTGTATGCCCTAAATCATTGTAGCCCGTTGCGTTTTCCCAAACATCGGTTGTATTTGGTAATTGGTTGGCTAAACGGATTGAATATTCGGGGCGATTATGAATGGAGGCATTCATATCGTATAGATTAAGGAGTAATTGATAGTTGCCTTGTGGCATTGCCGATGGAATGCAAATGTTTTGGTTGATGTTTATTACTTCATTGGTAAACCAGTATCTAGGGTCGGAGTTAAGGGGGGCAAAATATAATTGATTGGTCGCCGTATTGCGAAAAACCAACTCGACGGCACGTTGGCTAAATGGTGCGGCAAAACCGATATTGGTTAGATTGATATCGATATTAATTTGCTGCCCTGGTTGCGCTTGGTTAGTGAAAGTGGCATTTTGAAGGACAATGCGGTAGCCTAATTTTCTGATAATATCGTCCATGCAAATGCCCATCCAATCGCTATTAACATCGGGGAAATTGTATTCGGCATTTAAATAGGTATAATGAAAGCGAGCCATTTCGGTATCGGCAATAGCATCGGGAGCGGTGCCTGCACAATCATCAACCGTGCCATAGGCCGAGCAGGTTTCGCCGCCAACTACTACAAACTTACTGTCCTCTTCTAGATAAGGTTTTAGGTTGCCTGTATCGGCCTGTGAAGGGGTGGAATCGTTGCCATAATCGTTATAAGTTCCAAAATCGGTGGCACTTGCTAAAAAGCAATCGTTATGAAAGGCAATGCGGGCTTTGTCGGTTTCAGAATATGCCTCTGCCATGGTTAATGCTGGCGAAGTTGTTGGCGCATTTATTCCATAAACTAATCGTTGTTTCATTTGCGGATAACGCACTTGAATCATCATATCATCGGGGGTGGCATCTAATAGTGCTTGCAAAATTTCGTTTCTATCTGCCCAGTTGGCATCTGTTAATTTATAATCGGGTGCTTCGGAAGCATTACCGAAATAATCGGTATAATATTGTTCGCCCCAAACACCAATAAAACCCATTTGAAGGCAAGCAATTACATCTTTATTTTTAGTTAAAACTGGCCCTACCTGAGCGATATGTTCCAGCATTTGTGCTTTTGAGGCGTCGCCATAAGGTGGGCAAATCCAACTTGAGCAGCCATTGGGGTTTACAACATCGGTATAAGCAAAACGAGGGATTAGTTTAACGCCAGCAGCCCGAGCGGCATCAAAATCTTGTTGCATATTATCTAAATAGACTTGGCTTATTGGAGTGGTTAGAAAATCGGTTAGAAAATAGTATCGGAAAATTAAAGTGCTATGAATTAAGTAATTAGGGCTGTTAAAATGTGGTTGATGTAAGGCTCTATAAGATAGTAAGGTATTAACATCTAATACTTGGTAATTGGTTGAGCGAGCCTCTGAATAGCGGTAAAAGCCACGCTCGGGGTTAGGGAAATCGTTAAAGGATTCTAAATAGTTGACAGTTGTTGTTTGTGCCGCAAGCATTGTTGAAATGCCTAAAAGAAACAAGCCTAAATAATACTTCATTAAAACTGCTTTATTTTTAACTTACCTTATCAAATATAATGGGCTAAGCTAGGGATTACAATGATAGTTATCGAAACAAAACGTTTGACTTTAGAGCAGCTGACCAAGAAGGACCAATTTTTTATGTTTGAGCTGTTAAATACGCCCAAATGGATAAAATATATAAGCAATAAAAAGCTTGATACAATTGAACAGGCTGAAAAGTATTTAAGTGCCATTATTGATAGCTATTCAACTAACGGTTTTGGGTTGTATTTGGTTAAACGCAAAACTGACCAATCTAAAATGGGTATATGCGGATTGGTTAACCGCAAATCGTTAGCGGATGTTGATATTGGTTTTGGATTTTTACCTGAATTTGAAAAAATGGGCTACGGTTTTGAAGCTGCAAAAGCTTGCCTAGATTATGGCAAAAATGATTTAGGATTAACCAAAATTTGTGCGATAACAGTTAGTTATAATGACGCATCAATTGGACTGTTGGAAAAACTGGGTTTGACCTTTGTAAAAAACATTAGGCTTAAAGCTGATGATGAGGAGTTAATGTTGTTTGAGACGGGATGAAAAGCAGCCCTGCATAATGCAAGGCTTTGTAAAAAAATATTTTTGTTGAACTAAGCTCCTATTTCAACTAATTCGATTTCGAAAACTAAATCTTTACCTGCTAATTCATGGTTGGCATCTACTACCATTTCGGCATCAGTTAACTCAACAACGGTAACGCGCATTTGATGACCGTTTGGTGCGCTTGCTACTAATTTTTGTCCTAGTTCTGGCTTTAAATCGGCTGGTAAATTAGCCCGGTCAATACGTTGTACTAGCTGATCATTAACAGGTCCGTATGCCTCAGCAGCAGGAATATTAACTGTTACTTTATCGTTTAGTTCCATACCATCAACTGCAGCATCAAAACCTTTAATCATTTGCCCTGCGCCTACTGTAAATTGTAATGGATCGCGCCCTATTGACGAATCGAATTTTTCTCCGTTAGTTAATGTACCAGTGTAATGTACTTTTACTAAATCTCCTTTTTTTGCCTTCGGCATTATACTATTTTTAATGATTGAAGTGCGAAGTTACGCCAATAGCTAACAATGCGTTGGGATTAAAGTTTATTTTAAATTTTCCTTATCGAAAAATGAATGCTGATTTATTCAACAACCACCCCTAACCCCTCCTTGTAAGGAGGGGAATTGGCTTTATTAGCTAAACAACAAATTAAAAAGACATTGTTAGATTGCGGATATTTCCTTTTAAATTAAAATTTATAAAGGGGAATTTGGCAATGACACATTTTTGTTTTTATAATGAGCTTAATACTTTAGCCCATAACACAGAAGGGCTGAAGGTTTATACTTTAATCAAATTCACGTTTATAATAGTAAATTTAGATACCAGGTAAATAAATATTAGCCGTGGTTCTTAGATTCCCAACTCGTGTATTTCACACACTCTTGGGAATGACGATTTTAGGAATTTGCTAAGCATATTAGTTCAACTACCTAATCATCAATACTGTACCCTTTTTTTCGATGGCAACGCCATTAAATGATTTCATTTTAACGACATAAGCATAAACTGCCTGTGGTGCTAAATCGCCTTTATAAGTGCCATCCCAGCCCTCGGTTGGGTTATTGCTTTCAAACACTTTTTCGCCCCAGCGATTTAATACAATGAATGTATAACCATCAGTATTAGGGTAAAGAATAATTGGGGTTAAAATATTGTTTACGCCATTTGGTCGGAATGCCGTTGGCATAAAAATTCTTGATTTTTGGGCTAGTTGGAAAACATTTGAATAACTTTCTAAATCTAAGTTATTGTTGTAACTATCCGTAATATTAAAGTTAGCTTGAATGCGGTATTCGTAAAAACCTAAGCTGGCTTCAACACCTGTTAAATCATCGGTATAGGTCATTCCATCGCCAGGAAAAAGTGTGGCAATATCAGTTTCTATTCCATTATTAATGCGTTGTACAACATAGCTGCTAATGTTTGCCGTTTCCGCTTCAAATTCATTCCAGTTAAGGGTAACGGTTTGGTTAAAATTATCAACGCCTGTTAAGTGCATGGTTCGTGCATAGCTTGAAAAAACCTCGGTATCGCAAGCATCGGCTGCCGATACTTTATAGTAATAGCTAAAACCACTAGGTTGTGCCGAATTATCAGCAACTGGGCTTAAAAAATCGGGGTTGCTACCCAAACTTAAAACGGACTCAAGTGCATTAACATCTGTACCTCGATTTAATGCAAAGCTTTCGGCTGAACCTGATAAATCATAATCGTATTGAACGTAAACTACATCGTTAGCAACTGTAGCATTTAGCACTTTCATAAATGCAGGTAAAAGCGCATCGTTTACTACAACATTTGCATTGTTAGATACCGAGTTGGTAGAGCCATCGGTATAAACTGCCGAAACGGTGAAATTAATATTGGTATCGCCTGGGCTAAAAACATACTGGTATGAGTTAGCGGTAGCTGGCAAAGTTGCAATCGGCAATAAATCCTTTGAAACGACATATTCTTGAATACCATCCCAACCAATGTACGGTGTCCAAGTTAACTCAATACTGGCATTGCAATTATTTTCTTGTGTTTCAAGGAAAATAGTGGTATGCGGATTATCGCTGAAAATACCCCAGCAACTGCACTTATCAATTACAGCAATAGAATAGGTTTCTGGCTTAATTTCAGGTGTGCTAAAAAAGTGGGTGTAATCCGTAATGCTAGGGTCGAAAATAGTATCTAGGTTGTTTAAGTTACCATCAGCATCTTCATAAAAGATAATATAACCGCCCGCATCGGGATGTGTACTTGCGTCCCATTCTAAAATGGTAGCGCCGCCAGCAACAGTTATTTTGGTTAAATCAATAGTTGGGATGTTAGGGTTGCCAATCGTGTCTGAAGGTTCCGATTCGCCACCAGCTAAGCACTCGTGCGTAACATAATAGTAAGAACCCACATTAGGGTCGGTAACATCAGCATTAACCCAAGTTGTTTGGTTAGGCGCAGTAACTGAAGCAATCGAAATGTAATTCCCGTCAAACTGTCCCGAACTAAAAATATGTGTCGCTACAAAATCAGCATCACTACAACCGTGGTTGTTAAGCCATTGTATAGCTGTGCCTAATTCGTTAACGCCCATGCAGTTGGCATTCGGGTTGGCATTGGTAATGGTGTTAACACACTCTAATGTTGGTGGGTCGGGTTGCGCATTAAGTTGGGCAACCATAAAAAATAGTACTAAAAAAATACTTACTCTCATTGTTTGATTTTAGCCTTCGCAAACCATTATCATATCTTGCACATTTGGTAAATATTGTTGTGCGGTTTCAATAATTTGCTTTGCATTAATGGTTTGGATTGAAGCTGCAAAATTATCGAAATTATCGTGAGATAAGTTCATTAATTCCATTTCCTTTAAAATTGATAATTGATTAAATGGTCCATCAATTAAGGTTAAGCAGTAACCTGAAAGATAGTTTTTAACCATTGTCAACTCTTCCTCGCCAATTAATTCGGTTTTTAAACGCACTATTTCCTTTGTTATTTCACTTAAAGTGTCGTCAATATTTTGTTTTCCCACTTCGGTGCTAATTACGCACTGTGCGCCCTGGCGCATGCTAAACAACATACTGTAAATGCCGTATGTAAATCCGTTAGCTTCTCTAATATTCATCATTAATCGCGAGCCGAAATAGCCTCCCAAAATGGTGTTAAGCACATAAAAATTTGTAAAATTAGGATGCTGCTTGCCTATACTGTTGAATGTTAGCCTTAATGATGCTTGGTGCGCATCTTCAATTTTTGGAAAGCTATAATCAAGCATTTTATACTGCTTAGGAATGGCACTTACTTTTTTGCCTGACCAATTTCCAAAAAAACTATTTAAAGTTTCAAGATACTTTTCGGGTGGACGGCCACCGATAAAAACCTTACAGTTTTCGGGCTTATAAAAGGCATTATAATGATTAAGCAAATCCTGTTTGTTTACTGCTTCAATATCCTTTGTAGTTGTAGGGTAACCGTATGCATGGTTATTACCCCAAAGCATTGAGTTGGTTTTTTTGTTGGCAATATACTCGTGCTTGCTTAAATTAATTTTTAATTGCTGCAGTTGGTTTGCCCTAAATATTTCTAACTCTGATTCATTAAAAATAGGATGCAAAATAATTTCGGCAATAATGGCAATAACTTGCTCAAAATATTTGCTAAGGCAGGTAATTATTATACTACAAAAATCGTAGCCCGCAATTGTTTTGATGCTTGCACCATAATACTCAAAAGCATTTGATAACTGCTGCGCACTTTTTGTTTTAGTACCTTCTTTTAACAAGGCATTGGTAAAGTAAGCGGCTTGCTTTTTAAATTCGACAGAACGACCTGCTTCAAAAACAAACTCGGCCATCATTATTTTTTGAACACCTGAATTGATGGTGTAAACGGGTATTCCGTTATTTAACTGTGCGGTTTGAACTGATGTTAAACCTGGGTTTTTTGACAAGCTTATATTTGGTGCTTTGCTCCTATTTAACATTGTTATTAATGTTTATAGCGTACGGTTGAACACTTGTTTTTTTGAAAGAGTTTATTGGCCGTGGCTTTAATTTGGGGTGAGGTTAAAGACCTAAATTTCCCAATTTCCTCATTAATTTCGTTTGCATTGCCCATTAGTTCATAAAAAGCGATGTTTATAGCTGTATTTAAGGGGTTATTTTCTGAAAAGGCAATGGTGGTTTCAATTTTGTTTTTTATACGTTCCAATTCCTTTTCGCCAACCAATTCGGTCTTTAAAAGCTCTAACTCATTCCAAACGGATGCTTCGGCATTTGATAAACTTACCCCGCTGTTTACCATGCCCTCAACTACAAACATACCTTGCTCTAAATCGCTAGTTACAAAAGCATTAATACTTGAAAAAAGCCTTTGTTTTTTAACCAAATTCTGCTCGAACCTAGATGAGCGGCCTGTTGCCAAAACATCGCTTAAAATTTCGCAAGCATGGTAGTTTTTATTGTTGCGCCCAGGCATTTTAAATGCCATATATAGAGCATCAGAAGGCAAGTTCCCTTCAATTGTTTTTTGCCTAAACTCGTGTTGCTCAGGCTCATTAAACAAACTTCGTTTATAGGTAGTATTATTAGGAAGGTTGGCTAACCATTTTTCTGCCATTGCTTTAACCTCATCAACATTAACTGGCCCTGCAACTACCCAAATTGAATGTTGGGGTTGATAATGTTTTTCATAAAAATTAATGACATCATTGTAAGTGAAATTGGCTACATGCTCGCGAGTTAAGCCAATAACCGGCCATCGGTAGGGGTGTTTTTTATAAGTTAAGTTGCGTAGATGATGCCAAGCATCTCCATAAGGGATGTCTAAAGTGGTTTCTTCAAATTCTTCTAAAACTACTTTTTGTTGATTCAAAAACTTTTTCTCTGTTAATGCCAATTGGTAAAGCCTGTCGGATTCTAACCAAAAACCTAACTCAAGGTTTTGAGCGGGTAAATAAAGGTAATAGTTGGTTACATCGTTATTTGTAAAGGCGTTGTTTTCGCCACCAGCGTTTTGTAAAACCGCATCGTAATTAGGAATGTTAACCGAGCCTTCAAACATTAAATGCTCCATTAAATGCGCTAAACCTGTTTTGTCGGGTTGCTCGTCTTTACTGCCAACATCGTACAACACATTAAGGCTGGCAATAGCGGTATCCTTATTGGGTTGCACTATTAACCGAATGCCATTTTGCAACTGAAATTTATGAAATTCAACCATTGGGAGTGCAAATGTAGCCTTTTATGTAAATGCTTGTTAAGTTTAAAACCACATAGCTCCTCATGTTTTAGCAAATCCATTTCTAGATGAGATACATAATTCATTTTTTGTTTGGATTAATCAAGATACCAGCCCGATAATTGGAGATAACATCTTTCTTGTAAATCGCTATCTTCTGGAGCCCACCACCGAGCTAATGATACTCGCATTAATGTTCCTGCTGGGATTGTATCAATTGGTTCGTCCTTCCCCACATAAGTTATACTTCTCCAATTCCCTGCGGATGGATAATTATATCTGACTTTTCCTTGAAAATCTCTTCTGATTAAATTTTTGTCCGAAATCCAAAACCCGACACTAAAATCAGGAACACCATTTTCGTGACTTATATATCCACTTCCACTTGATGTAAACCTAATCATTCCATTAAAAAGTATGTCAGGCTTTCCATTCCATACTTTGTCTGCAAAACTATTTTTAACCCATTCTGAAAGATTTTCTTTACTTGCTACTTTTTGTGTATAAGACTTAGATGTAATCAAAACATCTTCTTTATGTGGAGCATTGGAATTGTATCTTTCGTTAAAGTCAATATCCCAAATTTCGCCAATTTCGAAATCACAATCAACTGGCTGATTATTTCCATTTTGATCAAGGAGTCTTACAAATTTTCCTGATTTTGTGCTTATACCTCCAACACATTCATTGGTTGCCATTTTAGTTTTTGAAACAATAATGATTTTCATTGCTTGGATATGAAATTTTATAAGTGAGTAACCCCTAAACAATACTTAGCTTCAATTTTGTCTGCTACTAAAGATCTATGGCACGCCCTATTATGTTCTTCAACACAAAACAAAACTACTTTTTTTGCTCCTGCATTTTCAAGTTGTTCAAATAATGTATCTAAATTAAAATGCTTTAAAATTCTTTCTTTGTAGGCAATTTGAAAAACTCTACCTAATTGCGTTCTTTCTCTTTTTTGAACACCAGATTGAGCGTCTGCTTCTTTTTGTAAATCTCTGATTTCAGTTGTTGGGGCTAAGGCAAGGACATGACCATATTTAATATCCAATTCGGCTAATTTAGCTTGAAGTCTTTTGCTATTTACAAATGAATATTTAGCACCTCTTACTCCTCTACGCTGTCGAATATCACAAAAAGTATCAATTCGATTTTCTGTTAATTTACCAAAAAATTCATCTTCGGTTGAGTTGTAAACTCCAATTGTAAAAAATTCCATTATTGGTTGTTTAAATATTGTTTTCGAGATGTGAAATTTTCAATGTTGCCGAATAAATCAACAACATTTTTTCCTTTTGTTAATTTTAATATTATATCGGTTTGAGTCTTTAATCTTCCTTTTTCGTCAATATGCCTTAATCGAATGCCCTCTCTAACCAATTCTTCTCCAATCAGTTTAGTCCTATGACATTCTTCTGGCTTACTTTCAGAACACATCAAGACTATTTTTAACTCTTTATTATAGGCCGTCTTGACCCTTGAAAGCCCTTTCCTAAAAAAATCTTGTTTCTTAACTTCTTCATAATCGACCTTCCCCTCGTTATCATAACAACAAGGACATTCTGGTCTTCCACCTAAAGTATCACCAAAAAACCCGTAAGCTATTCCATTATCTTTTAAGTAGAATTTTAATTCATTTTGGTTGAATTTTGGATTGAATCTAGAATATGGTTTGGATCTTACATCAATAAGGTATTGAATATTAAACCCTTTCAAAATATTAACAAAATCTTCAATTTTTTGATTTCCATAACCTATGGTATACATAATGTTTTCTTTCATGCTATAAGTTACGTTTTTTACTAACTATCAAAAATAATGTCATTGAATATAAAAAAAGCTGGTTATTCCCTTAATCTATCAAAAAAAATCGTCAATCACAAGCATATAAACATTCGGTTTTAAAGTATGATTTAACATTTTCAGTTTCAAATTGTCAAAAAAATAGCAATTATCAATCATTTATTTTAAATTAGCTAACCGCATCGCACCCAAAAGGCTTTAACCAAAATTTATGAAATTAAGCACCCAACTTAGCGACAATATTTTTAAAATAAGTATTGACGGCGATGTTGATGCCAATTCGTCAATTGCTTTGGATAAGGAAATTAAACTGGCAATTGATAGTGGGCATTACAAGCTTTTAATTAATTGTGCCGATTTAAAATATATATCATCGGCGGGCTTAGGTGTATTTATTTCTTACATTGATGAGTTGAATCAAAACAATGGTCATTTTTCATTTTGCCAAATGCGCGAAAATGTTTTTGAGGTGTTTAAGCTGCTTGGTTTGCACAACTTAGTACACATATCTGAAACCGAAAACGCCTCAATTGCGTATTTATCGCAAAGCTTAAATACTACAAATGCCTAACGTACGTACGCTTAGCATACCGTGTAATACTAAAAACCTGCAAACCATTCGCGAGTTTGTAAAGGTTAACTTGGATACCGTATCAATTGCTGAAAAGGATGCTTACCAAGTTATATTGGCTATTGATGAAGCTTGCGCTAATGCCATGATTCATGGTAACCAATGCGATTGCAATAAACGCCTTACCATACAGCTTGAAACGGATGAGCGTATTGTAAAGGCAAGAATATCTGACACGGGTGCTTACACACTTGCGGCTAAACCCCACTCAAAAATTGTTGAGGAAAAAATTAAGGATAAAGCTAAGGGTGGTTTGGGCTTAATGATTATGCAAACATTAATGGATGAAATCAATTATATTAAAGATGGAGACCAATATTGTTGCTTAATGTCAAAGCAAATAAACCAATCTTAATAAAATAGGCAATAAATACTGCTGGTTTCCTTTTATTTTTGGCGTTTAATTTAAAGTTCAAACAACTTAAATACCTATGCCATTAAGTTTACGCTGTTTAATTACAGCTTTAATAATATGTAGTTCGTTTACGGTAACGGCACAAAAAACTTTGTTTACCATAAATGGTGATGCTGTAAGCGTTGATGATTTTGACTACCTATACACCAAAAACAACCAAACCGACCCTGAGTTGTACACTCAAAAATCAGTTGATGAGTATTTAGAGCTGTACATTAATTTAAAATTAAAGGTTAAAGAGGCTGAAGCATTGGGCATACATGAAACCGAAGCGTTTAAAACGGAATTGAAACAATACCGCGACCAAGTTGCTGACTCGTATCTTGTTGACCGTGACGTAACTGACGAGTTAATAAAAGAAGCTTATGAGCGTAGCAAAAAGGAGATTAAATGCTCGCATATTTTATTTGCCTTAAAAGAAGCCCCTTTACCTGAAGATACCCTTTTGGCTTACAATACCGCAATGGCTATTTATAAGGATATTATTTCAAGCAAAATAGATTTTACCGAAGCGGCGATTAAACATTCAGAAGATCCATCGGTAAAACAAAACAAAGGCGACTTGGGTTACTCAAGCGTTTTTAGATTTATTTATCCTTTTGAAAGTGCGATGTACCAAACGCCAGTTGGGCAAGTTTCAAAACCTGTACGTACACGCTTTGGCTACCACCTTATTTTAGTTTTTGGTGAACGCCCAGCATTAGGACAAGTTGAATTGGCGCAAATTGTTACTAAGATACCTGGTTATGGTACTGATTCATTAAAGGCATCAGCCAAAGTAAAAATTGATGCTGCTTACACGGCTTTACAAAATGGGCAATCGTTTAATGCGGTTGTAAAATCAGTATCGGAAGACAAATTAACGAATCGTAAAAACGGTAATTTAGGTTGGGTTTCATCGGGCAAAAAGGGTATTGAGTTTGATAAAACAATTTTTAACCTTGCACCAGGTAATTATACAAAACCAATGAAAATTGGCAACTCGTGGCATATTTATAAGGTACTTGATAAAAAACAAACGGGGTCGTTTAAAGAGATGGAGCCAGGCTTACGGCGAAAAGTTGAAAAAAATAGCCGCTCGCAGGTGGCGCAAAAAACTTTTTTAGAAAAACTTAAAACTCAATTTGAGTTTAAAGAGGATGAAAATTCAAAAGCCGATGTATTTGACAAATTTGGTGAAATACTTTTATTAGGTAAATGGATTCAAAACCCTGAGGAAAAATGGATGGAGCCCCTTTTTACAACCAATAAGAAAAAGTTTACCCAGCAAGATTTTGCTGAGTTTGTTAGTAAAAACCAAAAACGCTCGCGCTTAACATCGGTTGATATTATGATTAACCATTATTACCAACGCTTTGTAAATGAAAGCCTTATGGCATTAGAAGATACCCAACTTGAGGCAAAGCATCCTGAATTTGCAAAACTGATGCAAGAGTTTTACGATGGCATTTTAATGTTTGAATACACTAGCCAGCAGGTGTTTCAAAAATCAGTGCAGGATACTGTTGGATTAAAGGCTTTTTACAATGCTAATAAAGGCAACTACAATTGGGATATTAGAGTTGATGCCAAAAAGTACCGATGTACGGATTTAGTTAATGCTGAAATTATTAAAGGGAAATTAGAGAATAATGACTTTGATAATTTATTTGACGATATTAACAAAACTGGTAAAATAAAATGCCGCATTTTAAAAGAGGCTAAGTTTGAAAAAGGCGATGATGAGATAATTGATGCAGTTAAATGGCAGCCTGGGCATACTGAAATTATCAAACACGATTCAGGCGATTATTATATTGTTAAAATTATTGAAGTGCTAAAGCCTGAAGTTAAAAGCTTTAATGAGGCTAAAACTGATTTGGTTAATAATTATCAAAAAGAATTGTCGGAGAACATGCTTACAAATCTTAAAAGCAAATACAAGGTTAAAATCAACAAAAAAGTTTTAAAATCATTATACAAATAAATTGAAGTTTAATACGCTAATATTGGTTTTGGGCTTAATGCTTTTGGGGTTTGCTGCTTGCAATTTCCTTAATAATTCCTTTGATAAAGAAAAGGGGCAAGTTTTGGCACAGGTTTATAATCGTTTTTTATATGAAGAGGATTTGCAAGGGCTTAACCTATCTGAATTAAGCGATAAGGATAGCCTTGCCATGATTAGGCAACATGTTGATAACTGGCTACGTGAAAATGCGGTGCTTTTTCAAGCGCAAGAACAATTATCAACCGAAAAACTAAGTGAAATTGACCAGCAAATTGAAGACTATCGCAATTCGTTGGTATTGTATTTATACGAGCGTGAATTGATTAATCAAAAGTTAGACACGACAATAAGCACTAAGGAATGCCAAGTGTTTTATGACAGCCACCCCGATAACTTTAAACTGAAAGAGAATATACTTAAAGCTCGTTATTTTATAAGCCCTGCTAACAACCCTGATATTGATTCAATTGAAGTATGGTTTAAGGAGCTAGAAGATGAAAATATTGAAAGGCTAACCGAAATGGGTTACAGATATGCTGCCAAATTTAATTTATCTGGTCAATGGTTTACTTATGATGATTTTATGGCTCAGTTTCCTGTTGAAACAAGCCGAACTGCTGAAAAATTCTTAAAAAACAACACAAGTTTGCAATTTTCTGATTCAACTAAAGTTTACATGATTGAAATAGAGCAGTACGCATTGTTGGGCGATTTATCGCCTTATGAATATTGCCAAAACGACCTTAAAACAATTATACTAAACAATAGGCAACGAGAATTTTTGCTTCAAACCAAAAAGAAAATTTACCAAGAGGCCGTTAATAATAATAAGGTCCAACTTTATACTGACGAAAACTAGCATTGCTAAATGAAATATACTTGCTTAATAACATTATTGTTGGCCGTAAGTAGCCAGCTTTTTGCTCAAGACAGCCTTTTAGTTGATAAAATTGCGGCGGTTGTAGGTGATAAAATTATCCTTTATTCGGATATTGAAATACAGCACAGCCAATATGCGGCGCAAGGAGCTGTACCTGATGATTTGCGTTGCACTTTATTGGATCAATTAATGCTTGAAAAGCTGCTTTTAACGCATGCAGAATTAGATAGTGTTGTGGTTGCCGAAAATGAAATTGAAACGGAATTGGATAATCGTTTTCGTTATTATATTAACCTTTTGGGCTCAGAAGAGGCGTTTGAGGAGTATTTTAAAAAGAGTGTGGTTGAGTTTAAAGAGGATTTTAGGGAGGATGTTCGTAGCCTTTTATTGGCGCAACGTAAACAGGGCGAAATTATCCAAAATATAAAAGTTACCCCTGCTGAGGTAAAACAGTTTTTTGCTTCTATTCCGCAGGATAGTTTGCCTTATTTTAACTCGGAAGTGAAACTGGCGCAGATACTTATTAAGCCAAAAGTAAATGAAGAGGAACGCCAAATTGCTTTGGATAGAATTAAAGATGTTAGAAAAAAAATTGTAGATGGCACTGAAACTTTTGAAGAGTTAGCTTCTATTTATTCTGAGGATCCTGGCTCGGCAAAAAATGGTGGTGATTTAGGTTTTATGAGCCGAGGTGAATTAGTGCAGGAGTTTGAAGCGGCAGCCTTTAAACTTCAAAAAGATGAAATTTCGGATATTGTTGAATCTGACTTTGGTTTTCATGTTATTCAATTGCTTGAACGCCGTGGTAATAAAATTCATTGCCGACATATTTTAATTAAGCCTCGAATTACATTTACTGATGAAGCCGAAGCCAAACAGCAACTTGATACGATTAAAATGAAAATTGAAAATGGCACTTACGATTTTAAAGATGCGGTTTCAAGATTTTCGGAGGACGAACAATCAAAAGCTGTTGGGGGAATGTTGACTAACCCGAATACTGGTACTAATTATTTTCAAACAGATGAGCTTGACCCTGACGTTTATTTTGCTATTGAGGGCTTAACGGCAGTTAATGAAATTACTGATCCTGTAATTATTCGCTACCCTGATGGTAGTATTGGTTATAGAATTATCCAATTGATTTCGCAAACGCCACCGCACCAAGCCAATTTAAAAGATGATTATAACCGTATATCGGAGTTTACCTTACAGCAAAAGCAAAATGCCGAAATGGAAAAGTGGGTTAAAAGTCGTGCGAAACGTACTTACATTAATATTGATGAGGACTTTGATGTTTGCCCTATTGTTGAAAAATGGGCTGGGAGTTAGGTTATTTTGATTGTTAGACTAATAGATTTTAGATTTTTATTATAACCACTCTGGCGATTTCATCGACACCTCTCTTTTGTAAGGACAGCAATATTTAGGTAACCTTTGCGTCTCTAGCGTGAATGATGTGTAAGTAAGATTAAAATTAACTGATAATCAGCATCTTAATACTTTTAATATAATTGAGAACCTGAAACAAGTTCAGGTTGACGGCGTGTTTCTATAAGTTATTGATTATTCATAATATTCTTAAATCTTTATCCCCTCCCAGCTATTTCCTTTGATTTTAAAACAATTAATTTAAGCTTTCACAAACATAGAATGACGGGTTGGTTAATTTAATGCATTCTATCGCCGCGTACTTCAAGGGTTTTTAAAATTTCCTTTTCGTATGCTAGCCATTCTTTCCAGCGAATATTTACTTTTTCGGCATCGTAATAAGTTCGGGCTAGGTTTAAAAACATTTTGTAATGCCCTGCTTCGGATACCATAAATGTGTGGTAAAAATCTTTTAAACCAACGTCTTCTAAATGTTGTGCCAACAAGCGGAAACGCTCGCAGCTTCGAGCTTCAATTAAAGCGCACATTAATAATTTCTCCGCTAAATTTTCATCGCTATTTTTTGTATTTCGCTTAAAGCTGTTTAATTTTTTAACGTACTCATCCTTACGTTGCCTACCCAATTTAAGCCCTCGTTTATCCAATTCGGCAATTACCATTCTAAAGTGCCCCCATTCTTCAGTAACGACAGGACTTACTTCATCAACCAACTTTTTTCTATCAGAGTGCAACTGAATTAAGGATATGCAGGTTGTAGCTGCCTTCATTTCGCAATAAGCATGATCGGTTAAAATTTCCTGTAAGCTAATTTTAGCTAAATCAACCCAGCGTGGGTCAGTTGGCAATTCTAAACCTAAAACTCTTTTATTATCAACAATCTGCATTCTGCAAATTTATTTCATCTTTAATCAAACCTTTGTACTAATTTGGAATCTTTATATTTATAGTTCCTCTTGCAAAACTGAAATATGGTGAGAATATTAACTCTTTTCTTTTCTCTATTTTTAACTATTAATGTATTGAATGCGCAAAACAACTCGTGGATTGGCATTTTACAAGCTGATTCTGTAAACAATATCACTTTTAATTTCGCATTGGATATTTCCAAAAATTCCTTAACCGTTTATAATGGTAACGAGGAAATAGAAGTTGAAGATTTAGTTATTTCAGATGATTCATTATCTTTTTATTTTCCTGTTTATAGAAGCTTAATTAAGGCTAAATATTTTGAAAATGAGTTATCAAAAAAGCTAGGATCAACAGTTTGGAATATGGAAGGGGTTTGGGAAAAATATCCTGGGACTGGTAAATATGATGTTGATTTTAAGGCTTATAGTATTGACGAAAAGGCGAACTTACCTCCAAATACACCATCGAATATTGAAGGGAAATGGGCAGTGCGTTTTAGCCCAGATACGGAGGATGAATACCCAGCCATTGGAGAGTTTAAGCAAAATGGAAATGACATTACAGGAACCTTTTTGACAGAAACTGGTGATTATCGGTTTTTGGGTGGTAATATTTTTGGGAATACTTTTTATTTATCTTGTTTTGATGGTAGCCATGCTTTTTTGTTTAAAGGGGATATTTTTGGTAATGTAATGGCAGGTCAATTTTTATCAGGGAAGCATTGGAGTGAACCTTTTTCGGCAGAGTTAGACTCTGAAGTGGAGTTAGCTAGCCCATACGAATTGACTTACTTAAACGAGGGGTATGATAAGTTTGATTTTAGTTTTCCTGACTTGAATAATGAGACGGTAAGTTTAACTGATGAGCGTTTTAAAAACAAATCGGTTGTTATCCAAATTTTTGGCAGTTGGTGCCCCAATTGCAAGGATGAAACCGAGCTTTACGCTGATTTATACAAACAGTATAAGGACAAAGGAATTGAGTTTGTAGGTATTGCTTTTGAGCGTAGCGAGGAGCTAGGAAAAGCCAAAGCGACCTTAGATAAATACACTGCTCATTTTGATATTGGCTACCCTATTTTATTTGGTGGGAAAGCCAGCAAAAAAGTAGCTTCTGAAAAATTTCCGATGCTTAATCATATCATGTCTTTTCCGACCACTATTGTTTTGAACGAAAAGCATGAAGTGGTTAAAATACATACTGGTTTTTATGGCCCTGCCACCAGTAAATACGATGAATTTGTTACTGGTTTTACTGACTTACTGAACGAATTATCGGGTAAATAAGGGGCTAACCGTATAATATTTCTACTTTTGGTGGCTATAAATTTGAAACCTGACTTATGAAAATTTTGGTTTTAGGAGCTGGTAAATCAGCAACGTCTTTAATCAATTATCTTTTAGATAAATCCACCACTTACAATTGGCAAATTACTGTTGGCGATTTGAATATTGGGGCTGCAAAGCACAAAATTGATGGCCATGCTAATGGGCGTGCAATAAGCTTTGATGTTTTTAGTGAAACTGATAACGATAAGCATGTTGCCAAAAATGATATTATTGTATCGCTTTTACCTCCTGCCTTTCATGATAAAGTTGCGCCATACTGCGTAAAGCATAAAAAACATATGGTAACGGCTTCTTACCTTTCGCCAACTATTAAGGCGATGGATGCTGATTTTAAGGCCAATGGCAAAGTGTTTATGGGTGAGATTGGCTTAGATCCTGGCATTGATCATTTAGCCATAATGGACATGGTTGATAGGATTAAAGCTAAGGGCGGAAAACTAAGCCGTTTGGGCTCCTACACGGGGGCTTTAATTGCACCAGAAAGTGATACGAATCCGTGGCATTATAAGTTTTCATGGGCGCCAATGAATGTGGTAAAAGCTGGGCAAGGCATCTCGCAATATTTACACGAGGAAAAAGTGAAATACATTCCATATAATCGTTTATTTACTACTTACCTTGAACGAAATGTTGAAGGCACGGGGCAGTTTGAAATTTACCCCAACCGAAACTCAATGGAGTATATTGAAAAGTATGATTTGCATGGTATTGCTACTTTTTTAAGAGGCACAATGCGCTACAAGGGTTATTGCGATGGCTGGAATAGTTTTGTGAAATTGGGCTGGACAAATGACTCTTACCAAATTCCTGTACCTGCAACTTATACTGATTTGTTGCGCTCGTATCTTCCTATAAAATATTTAGAAGGGAATGATATAAAAACGGCTACCGCCAACTTTTTAGGGATTGCCATAAATAGCCAGCCAATACAACAATTAGATTGGTTAGGTTTGTTTGATAATGTTGCTATAAACATTGATAAAGCAACTGAAACACCAGCACGTGTTTTGTGCCATTTGTTAAGCGGTAAATGGGTGCTTGAGCCAACTGACAAAGATTTAATTGTGATGATTCACGAAATGACTTATGAACTTGATGGCAAAAAGCATCAATTAGATGCGACTTTAGTTTGTAAGGGGAATGATAGTGAGGATACAGCAATATCGCAAACGGTTGGTTTACCATTAGGTATGATGGTTAAGCTTATTGCTACTGGTGAGTTTGATAAGGCAGGCGTGAATATGCCTTTAGCGAAAAAAGTTTATGCTCCTATTTTAAAGGAGCTACAAGAATATGGTATTGCTTTTGAAGAGGTTGAACGCGAAATAACTTGATATGAATGCTGAACAACGTGCTAATTTAAAGGCCAAAATAAAAGCTGCCATTACGGAAACTGAAGCCAAAATTGGGGATTTGAAGGTTTTAACTCAACCAATAAAGCCCGAAAATTCCTTAGGGCGTATTAGCCGAATGGATGCGATTAATAATAAGAGCATTAATGATAAAGCTCTGCAATTAGCCAAAATGAAACTAAGTAAATTGACTGTTTCATTAACAAAAGTGGATGACCCGAATTTTGGCGATTGTTCGGTTTGTAAAAACCCAATACAAGAAGGGCGGTTGATGTTGATGCCTGAAAGTACTTATTGCGTGCGTTGTGCGGCTAGGAGGTAGATATTTAGAAGCTAGGCAATAGATATTAGATTTTTTGTACTTCTCTGAATAGTGTTTGTGTTTTACTTACAATAGATTTGACAATCGAGAGCCTCAGTGTCCTTAAATATTTAAGTTATTCTTTTTGATGTTGATGCTCAAAACAATTACCACCCCTACCCCCTCCTAAAATAGGAGGGGAATTATAAATGTAATACATCTTGCCCAATATCTCTGCGGAAATATTTACCCTCAAAATCAACCATTTGTGCGTTACGCATGCTTTGCTCAACTGCATGTTTTAAAGTTGGAGCAACTGTTGTAATTGCCATTACCCTTCCCCCGCTTGTCAACAAATTGTCGCCATCTTTTTTTGTGCCAGCGTGGAATATTGTGCTTCCAATAACATCCTCTAAACCATTAATTAGCTTGCCTTTTTGGTAACTTTCTGGGTAGCCACCTGAAGCTAAAACTACCGTTGCAGCAGAGGCATTTTTTGCTATAATTTCAACCTTATCGAGTTGCTTATTTTTTATGGCTTCAAACAAATCGATAAAATCGTTTTCCATCAAGCTAAAAACAGATTGGGTTTCTGGGTCGCCCATTCGGCAATTATACTCAATTACATAAGGCTCGCCGTTTACCACCATTAAGCCGATAAACAAAAAACCAATGTAATTAATATTTTCCATTGCTAATCCATTAAAAGTTGGGGCAATTACTTGATTAATGGTTTTTTGCATCAAAGTTTCATCTACAAAAGGGGCTGGGGAAACAGAGCCCATACCGCCTGTATTTAAGCCTGTATCGCCTTCTCCTATGCGCTTATAATCTTTTGCAGTAGGTAAAATTTGATAGTTTTTTCCATCGGAAATAGCGAATGCCGAAAATTCAATTCCATCTAAAAATTCTTCGATAACCACTTGTGCACCTGCTTCGCCAAATTTGCCATTTAGCATTTCTTCTAATTCTTTTTCAGCTTCATTAAGGCTTTTGCAGATTAGCACGCCTTTGCCAGCTGCTAAACCATCTGCCTTTAATACAATAGGTAGTTTTTGTTCCTTCAAATATTGCTTTGCCTCGTTTAACTCATCCTTTGTAAAGGTTTTGTATGCAGCTGTTGGGATGTTGTATTTCTGCATAAATTGCTTTGAAAAATCCTTACTACCCTCTAAGGTTGCCGCTAATTTATTTGGGCCGATAACCGTTACATTTTTTAAGGTTTCATCGGCTTCAAAATAATCGACTATCCCATTTACAAGTGGAGTTTCGGGACCCACAACAAGGCAATTGATACTGTTTTGAATTACGCAATTTTTTACCGCTTCAAAATCGGTTGGTGAAATATTAATATTTGTACCAAGGGCTTCAGTACCGCCATTACCTTGAGCAATTAATAAGCTTTCAACTTTGGGGCTTTGGCTAATTTTAAGTGCAAAAGCGTGTTCACGACCGCCGCTGCCTAACAGTAAAATGCGCATATCAATATTTTGATGCAAAAGTAAGTAGCGCATTTTATAGGGTGGTATTTACCGTTAATAAAGAAGGAATTTGCAAATAAAAAAGGTTTTTGACTGTTTCTAGAACGTAATTTATATTAGTTTTTTCTCCATACTTTTTTCAGATTACGCACCCCGTTACAAAAAAGTATGCAAAATGCTAGACGATTCAGACTAGGCGCCCCCATGTGATTCGTTTTGGGGAAACGACCGCTGTCAAGCTTTATGCTACGCGCTTTGTTGCCTTGCAACGCGACTTTGCATAGCTTGCAGCTATCACTACGAATCGTCGATTAATTTCATATCATCTGTAATGGATTACATCAAGTTTCAAATTATTGTTTAACAATCCCATCCTTTTTATAAAATGAGATTCCCGTGATTGCATCGAGCAACACGGGAATGACGAATTTTTAGTTTTAAACTAAGGCTTTTACTTGATTAACTAAGTTTTGAGCATTTGCCGCGCTAGTGCTTTCGGCGTAAACCCTAATTATCGGCTCGGTATTGCTTTTGCGCAAATGCACCCACTCGTTTTCATTGAAAAACACTTTTAATCCATCAGTATCTAATTTGGGTTTATCGACAAAGGTTTGTTTCATCTTTTCTAAAATACCATCAATATCCGTTTCGGCTGTTAGTTGTATTTTGTCCTTAACCATTTCAAAATTGGGATAAGTGGCACGCAAAGCACTACAACTTAATCCTGTTTTGGCTAAATGCGACAAGAAAAGTGCAATACCCACTAAAGCATCGCGTCCATAATGCAGGGCTGGGTAAATAACGCCGCCATTGCCTTCGCCGCCAAAAACGGCTTTCACTTCTTTCATTTTAGCCACTACATTAACTTCACCAACATTAGCAAAATGGTAATTGCCATTATGCTTTTCAGTAATTTTTTTCAAAGCAATTGATGAGGACATATTGGATACTGTATCTCCCTTTTCGACACCCAATAAATAATCGGCAATAGCAACAATGGTGTATTCTTCTCCGAACATAGTACCATCTTCATTTACAAAAGCAAGGCGATCAACATCGGGGTCGCAAGTGATACCTAAGTGGCAATTTTGATTGACTACTGCCTCCGATAAATCTGTTAAATGCTGTGGTAACGGCTCGGGGTTATGCGGAAAATGCCCTGTTGGTTCGCAGTATAACTTTACTGTTTCGCAACCTAACTGCTCTAACAAAGGAGGAATTGAAATTCCACCTATTGAGTTAACTGCATCTACAGCAATTTTAAATTTTTTGGCTTTAATTGCCTCAACATCAACTGTGGGTAAAGCCAAAATCGCCTCAATGTGTTTTTGTATCGCATCGTTTTTACTTGAGTAGTTGCCTAAGTTATCCACCTCAGCAAAAGTGAAGCTTTCGCTTTCGGCAATTTCAATTAGCTGCTGCCCATCATCGCCCGAAATAAATTCACCTTTTTCATTTAATAATTTTAGGGCGTTCCATTGTTTAGGGTTGTGGCTTGCCGTTAAAATGATGCCGCCAGCCGCTTGCTCCCAAACCACTGCCATTTCAACGGTTGGCGTAGTGCTTAAACCCAAATCAACTACATTATAGCCCATTCCTATTAAAGTACCCACTACTAATTGGCGCACCATTTCGCCCGAAATACGGGCATCGCGGCCAACAACAATGGTTTTGCCTTTATCGTTTTGCTTTAAAAAAGTGGCATAAGCTGCCGTAAATTTCACAATATCAACAGGGCTAAGATTGTCGCCTACTTTGCCGCCAATTGTACCTCTTATGCCCGAAATAGATTTTATTAAAGTCATGTTGAAAACGGTTTACTTATTTTGAACCAATTTTGTAGCGAAGTTAGTTTTTACATCGCCTAAATAATAAATTTTGGAAAATTGGTTTGCAACTTGGTTTGATTCGCCCTATTATCATTTGCTATATAAAAATCGTGATCAAAGTGAAGCGGCAACTTTTATTGAAAATCTTATCGTCTTTTTAAAACCCGAAAAGGGGGAGAAAGCATTGGATTTGGCGTGCGGTAAAGGGCGGCATTCCTTAGAATTATCAACTTATGGCTTGGATGTTTTGGGCGTTGATTTATCACCAAACAGTATTGAACATGCTTTGCAATTTAAAGGCGAAAACTTAAACTTCAGGGTTCATGATATGCGTAAACCGCTTGGGCAATCGTTTGACTTAATTTTTAATCTTTTTACGAGTTTTGGCTATTTTGATGATTGGAATGACAACCAAAAAGTGATTAATGCGATGCACGATTCGCTGACACCGAAAGGGAAATTGGTTATTGATTTTATGAATGCAAAAAAGGTAATTGCAAACCTTGTATCATCAGAGAAAAAGACCATCGAGGGCATAACTTTTAATATTACTAGAGAAGTGGTTGAGGGGTTTATTATAAAGCACATCAAATTTGAAGATAAAGGGCATCAATACCATTTTCAAGAGCGTGTTGCGGCTTTAACATTAAAGGATTTTAAAACTTTTTTGAAAGATAAATTTAAGCTAGAAGCTGTTTTTGGTAATTATCAACTGGAGGATTTTGATGCTAAAGAATCTGATAGGTTGATTTTGGTTGCGGAGAAGAACTAAACTTACCTTAATAATAAATCATATTTTATGAGATTCCCTAGCTTGCATCGAGCAACTAGGGAATGACGAGACAAATATTCTAATTACAATTAATGAACTTAATTCAACAATGGGAAAGCCAACATAAAGGCAAAAGGCAGCAACAGGCCTTGTTTGTAAAGCGACTGAAAAAGCAAAAGGGTAAAACCTTAAACCAACTGGCTGAACAAACGCATGATGCCGTTTTTAGTGAGTTGGATTGTTTAGATTGTGCTAATTGTTGTAAAAGTATTCCGCCGATTGTTAGCCGAAATGATACTAAGCGCATTGCCCAACATTTAGGTATGGGCAAAAAGGCTTTTACCGATCAATATTTAACCACCGACAGCGACGGTGATACGGTTTTTAAGCAAAGTCCGTGTGTGTTTTTACAGGCGGATAATAAATGTGAGATTTACGAAGTGCGACCAACTGCTTGTCGCCAGTATCCGCATACGGATGACTATCAGTTTATTGAAAATTTAGGTTTGCATGCCACAAATGCACAGTACTGCCCTGCTGTTTTTCATATTTTGGAAAGGATGCAGAGGGTTTATTAGATAGTGTTAACGTTTTGATAGTTTAAACCACCCCTAACCCCTCCTTAAAAAGGAGGGGAATTATTGTTTGAGGTTCTAATCTTCGTCATTTCACTTATTTTAGGAGAATGAGGTTTATATATTTGTTTTAGGCTATAAATAATCACTTCATTTAACACCTAGTTTGTTTGCGTTTTTTGCCTAGACAGCCCATGTTTTCAACCTTTTCAATGTAAAACAATGGCGTTTTAACTAGCAGAAAGTGGCTGTTTACCACAAAAAGGCAATATTTTATTGTAATTATTTTTACATGTAATATTTTTTAACTATATTAATGTTAGATTAAAAAATAATTGGCATGAAATATTTAATAATAGTGTTATTGGGGGTGTTTGGGTTTCAAAGTTTATTTGCAACAGGTGTACAAAATGGGGATTTTGATGACATTACGCCATTTAAATGGGACCGCCTAGGGGCTACACTTTTGCTAGCAGATGATGACCCCGGAATGAATGATACAATTATAAAACTTGGCCCTGGAATAGCATGGCCTGGAGCTCCTACTTCAACCATAGAAGTTAGACAAAACATGTTTCAATGTGGCTCAAAAGATATTAATTACATCTGCGAATTTTCGTTTTCATACAAATGGCATCCAGAGGATTCTGATTACAATGAAAGGTTTCAGGTATGGGTTGGAGAAGATTATGAGTTAAAAAGAATTGAACTTGATAAAACCAGCCCTCAAATTGAATGGAAGCATATGACAATATTAGACAATAAAACTGGGTGTAATACAACTGGAATTAATTTTAAACTTAAAAAAAACAATTTAACACCCGATGGATTTGATGCTGAAGATTTTAAATCAAGTGCCTTTGTAGATAATGTTAAATGTGAATGTATCCCAAAAGGTAATGCCGACTGCAATGGAAATGGCATTCTAGATTTTGATGAGATAGCCCAAGATGAAACTCTTGATTTAGATCAAGATGGATATCTAGATTCTTGTTTTATTGAAACTACCAATGTCCCCACCCTATCGCAATGGGGTTTGATTATTTTGACTTTGTTGTTATTAACTATGGCAAGCGTAGGTATTGTTAGGCAACGACAAGGGGTGTTGATTGCTAATCAATCGGTATTAAACGTTAAAACGCCATTGTTTAATGCGCAGTTATTCAACAAAATGGCTGTGTATAGTTTGCCGTTTATTATTGCTATTGTTGCGCTTATTTCTTTATATGAGGGTGGGTTTTATCTGCGTAATTTAGTGGGTACTATTATCAGCGGTTTAATTGTGGTTTACTTTATCCACTTTATTATGCTTAGTGGTTTTAATACTAAAAAGTGAGCCGCAAGCAGCGAAAAAAGCAGAAAAATAAAGGCCAATATAGGAGCTCGGCAGGGTTAAGGGCTTGGTGGCAGAATAAGCATCCTATTTTGTTGTTTATATTGGTTTTTAGCCTGCTTATATTACTGTTTTATATACTGATTAACCTTTCGTTTTTTAAAACCTATATGCACCCCCAATTAATAAGCCTTAATGCGGCTATTTCAGGTTTTATATTAAATGTATTGGGGCAAAATGTGGCTATTAACGGTTCTGTTATTTCGTCGGCGCAATTTTCAATAGACATTAAATTGGGTTGCGATGCGCTTGAGCCAATGGCGTTGTTTAATGCGGTGGTTTTGGCTTATCCTGCATCAATTAGTAAAAAGGGGGTGGGTATTGTTTGTGCTACTTTTTTGCTGTTTTCCGCCAACATAGTGCGCATTGTTAGCTTATATTTTGCAGGAATTTACAACCAATGGCTGTTTGATGTAATGCACGAAACGATATGGCAGTTTTTGTTTATTTTATTTGCCATATCCTTATGCGCTTATTGGATTAATTGGGTAAATGCTAAACAAAGTAGCGATGGCCATTAAACCCTTAATAAAGTTTGCCCTTAGCGCATTATTGGTTTTTTTAGCCTTGCTGTTTGTTGTGCAATCAGGTTCGATTAAAAAAAACTATGGCCACTTTTTACTTAAAAAGCAAAAACAAGTAAACGCCGTTTTTTTGGGGAATGCCCCCATCCAGTTAAAATACAAAAAAAACAAAGAGGGTTTACACGATATTACCATTGGCCTAATTAATCAACAATATATTGAGGATGCCAAGTTGAAGGGGGTAAAGAACTTAGTTTTAGATAATGTTCCTGAAATTAATTTTAGCAGTTTTATAAGTGGCTTGCAGCCTCTTTTAATTTTGTTGAGCTTGATAATTGCGAGTCCAGTTAAAATTTTGCGCAAATTGTTGACCATTATTTTAGGGGTTATAATCCTTCATTTTTTTATCCTTTTTCAAGCAGTTGTTGAGATAATATATACTTGCAATACAAATGAAGGTTTGCCCAACTGGGGGATGCCTCATCTTTTTAATTTTTTGCATTTTATGTTTTTTGAAACGGGGATTATTCACACGATTATTCCTTTTGTGATTTGGGTAGGTTTATTGTTTAAAAAGAGTGATTATAGCTTTACTCATTCTTGATTAATTTTAAGCCTTAGTTAATGTGGTTTAAATGGCTTTTTTCAATCAAGATTATTTAGATTTTTTTAGCGAATTAGAGCAAAACAATAACAAGGATTGGTTTGACATAAACCGAAAACGCTACGAAAAAACCGTAAAAATTCCTTTTAAGGGGTTTATACAGGAAATGGCTTTGGCTTTACAATCCGTTTATCCAGACGTTGAATTGCGAGACAATTATTCGGTTATGCGGATTAATAGAGACATTCGATTTAGTAAGGATAAAACGCCTTATAAAATTCATATGGGCGGTATGGTTTCTCCTTATGGGAAAAAAGAAAAAGGTAAACCTGGTTTTTATGTGCAAGCTAATCATGCGGATGTGCGGGTTTATTCAGGAGTCCATTCGCTTGAAAAAGAACAACTTTATGCTATACGTGAACATATTACTGATAATCTTAATCGTTTTAATAAATTGATAAACAACAAAGATTTTAAGAGCGCTTATAATGGCGTTTTAGGTGAAAAAAATAAGCGAATACCTAAAGAATTTAGTGAGGCAGCAGAAAAACAGCCGCTTATTTTTAACAAGAGTTTTTACTGGTATTTTAAGTTACCTGCCAAAACAATTATTGCGGATGATTTGGTGGAACAATTGGTTAGTAATTACAAAAAGGCAATGCCTTTAAATCGTTTTTTTGAGGAGGTGTTGAGAGATGGATAATGAGTGAGTATTTAATTAGATTGCACAGCATCAAAGATACTATGCAATGACACAATGGTTTAAAGGTCTGTTCTAAATTCTCAAGCTGACAACAAATCAATATATACCACAAAAACCTTGGATATTTTTATATCAAAATTCCGAGGTGACACCCTTCTATTATTGTATCAATAATAAAGGTTAAGGTTTGTTATCAAAATGAAATAGCACTAAAACTAAATTGAACAAAAAGCTACCTTTGCAGGCATGACGTTATTAAGTGGTAAAACCGTATTGGTTACAGGTGGCTCGCGAGGTATTGGGCAAGCCATAGTTGAAAAAGCAGTTGAACAAGGCGCCAATGTTGCCTTTACTTATCGCTCATCGGCAGAAAAAGCCAATGCTATTGTTGCGCAATTAAGTACTGATAATAATATCGTAAAAGCCTATCAATCAGACGCAGCTAGTTGGGATGATAGCGAGGCTTTGGTAAAAGAGGTAATAAACGATTTTGGTGGTTTAGATGTTTTAGTAAACAATGCAGGCATTACTAAAGATAATTTATTGTTGCGAATGAATGTGGATGATTGGGATGCTGTGATGCACACTAATTTGCGTTCGGTTTTTAATTTAACTAAACAAGTTATGCGCCCCATGATGCGCAAGCGTGGTGGTAGTATTATTAATATCAGCTCAATTGTAGGGATAAAAGGGCAAGCAGGGCAGGCTAATTATGCGGCGTCAAAGGCTGGCATAATTGGTTTTACTAAATCGGTAGCGCAAGAAATGGGTAGCCGAAACATCCGCTGTAATGCCATTGCACCTGGTTTTATTGAAACGGATATGACGGAAGATTTAGATACAGGCAATTTTTTAGGTAATATTCCTTTAAAAAGATTGGGTAAACCAAACGATATTGCCGATGCTGTTGTTTTTTTGGCATCAGATATGTCAACTTATGTTACAGGGCAAGTGTTAAGCGTTTGCGGCGGCTTGGCTTGTTAGTTATAAATCAAATGAATCAATGAATTTTTCCATCGATTACCCTTTATGGTTCGTAGGATTATGCGTACTGCTTGGCTTAGGCTATGCGGCATTGCTGTATTTTAAAGACAATACCTTTAGCGAAGAGGGCAAAAGCAATAAAATTGTTTGGCCATTAAGCCTATTGCGCTTTTTAACGGCTACTTTTATCTCCCTGCTGTTGCTTTCTCCTTTAATGCGGCAGCAATTTACTGATGTACAAAAGCCCTACATTATTATTGCGCAGGATAATTCGCAATCTATTAAAAACAAAATGGTTGAGGGCGATTCATTAAAGTTTGCGGAAAGTATAGCGAATTTATCTAGTACTTTATCTGAAGATTATAACGTTCAAAATTTTGTATTTGGTAGCAAAACCCAAGAGGGCTCAGCCAATGATTTCTCAGCTAAATCAACCAATATATCGGGCTTTTTATCTAATATATACGATAGATTTAGCTACCAAAATGTTGGTGCATTAATTATTGCCAGCGATGGCATTTACAATGAGGGAATGAACCCCTTGTACAGTAATTTTCAATTGGAAGCCCCGATTTATACCGTTGCCCTTGGCGACACCACTCCTGTAAAAGATTTGAAGATTAATCAAGTATTACACAACCGTATTGCTTATGCTGGAGATAAAACCACCATTCGTATTGATGTGAGTGCCATTAATGCCAAAGGTGAAAATGCTACTCTTGGTGTTTATGCGAAAGGGGGTAAAAAAGTGTTTAGCCAAGTTTTAAAAATAACGGAGGATAAGTTTTTTGAATCGGTTGAGGTTATCCTTTCGCCAAGGGGGCAGGGCATACAAAGTTTTACAGTTGCGGTTAGCAAACTTGGCGATGAAGAAAATACTGAAAACAACAATCAATTAATATACATTGATGTTTTAGAAGGCAAGCAGAAAATCACCATTTTAGCCAATAGTCCACACCCCGATATTTCAGCTATTAAACAGGCTTTAGAAAATGGCAAAAACTACGAAATTGAAGTGAAGCAACTCACCGATTTTGATGGCAGTATTGCGGGTAGAGATTTGTTTATTTTTCATGGCTTACCTGGCAAAAACCGCTCGGTTAGTGAATTAGCAGGCAAACTAAAAGCCAATAACATTCCTACTTGGTACATTGTTACCAATCAAACGGATGTTAATGCCCTTAACCAATTACAAGATGTGGTTAATGTTTCGGGCGCTGGGGGTGCAAGTACCAACAATGCCAAGGGGGCTTATAATGCTAATTTTAACTTATTTACTTACGAGGGAACTTATGCACAAAATCTACAAAGTTTACCGCCATTAAGCTCACCTTTTGGGGAATATAGTGCAGGTAGCAATGCGCAAACCATGCTCCATCAAAAAGTGGGGGCAGTAGAAACCAATTACCCTTTATTGGCTTATCAACAATCAGGTAAGATAAAAACGGCTGTGCTTTGCGGAGAGGGTTTGTGGCGTTGGCGCATTTTTGATTATAGCAAGGATCAGCAGTTTGAGACCGTGGACAATCTTATCTCAAAAACGGTGCAATACTTAGCGGTTCGTAATGATAAAAGACAATTTAGGGTTACACAGCCCAAAAACTTGTTTAACGAAAATGAAAGTATTGTTTTTGCTGCCGAACTATACAACGACAGTTACGAGTTAATTAATGAACCCGAAGCTAATTTAAGTGTGGTATCGGAAACAGGCGAGGAGTACCCTTATAGCTTTAGCAAAACCGTCAATGCTTATGAATTGGATGCTGGCATCCTTCCCGTTGGTAGTTACAGTTTTACAGGGCGCACAAATTATTCGGATAAAAAGTTAAAATCGTCGGGGAGTTTTACCATAAAACCCTTGCAGTTAGAGGCTTTGCGAACCACGGCTAACCATCAATTGCTAAATAGCCTTAGCCAAAAAAGTGGCGGTGAGTTGGTTTACCTTAATGGCATAACCCAATTGGCCGAAAAAATAAAAACTGAAGAAACCATTAAGCCTGTTTTGTACAGCACTTATAAATCATCATCGGTTATTAATTTAAAATGGTTGTTTTTTGCATTGCTCGCCCTTTTAAGCCTTGAGTGGTTTATCCGTAAATTTAATGGGGGTTATTAATCGCATTAGCTATAAAACAAACATTACTGCGCATTACATTTAAAAAGGCGAACTTTGCAGCCGCTTTTAGCAAACACAAAGGATAATCATGAGTTTTACGGTTGCCATTATAGGTCGCCCCAATGTGGGCAAATCAACATTATTTAATCGTTTAGTAGGCGAGCGCGATGCTATTGTAGATGACATGAGCGGTGTTACTCGCGATAGGCAATACGGCACTTCCGATTGGGGAGGTAAGGAATTTAATGTGATTGATACAGGCGGGTTTGTTCCTCGCTCGGATGATGTTTTTGAGGTTGCCATTCGCGAGCAAGTAAAAATTGCCATTGATGAGGCTTCGCTTATCATTTTTATGGTAGATGCCGTTACGGGCATTACTGATTTGGATGATGAAGTAACCAAGCTACTCCGTAAAACCAGCAAACCCGTAATATTGGCGGTTAACAAAGTTGATAATCATAGCCGTATGTTAATGGCAACAGAGTTTTACAGCTTTGGGCTCGAAAATACTTTTTTCCTTTCGTCAATGACGGGTAGCGGTTCGGGCGAAATGCTCGATTGCCTTATCACTTATATTAAGGAAGACGATGGAATTGATAAAGAGGAAATTCCTAAAATAACTATTGTTGGGCAGCCCAATGTTGGCAAATCATCTATGCTAAATGCTTTAATTGGCGAGCAGCGCAACATTGTTACCGATATTGCAGGTACAACCCGCGATTCAATTCATACTCGCTACAAACTTTTTCAAAAAGATTTTTTACTGGTTGATACGGCGGGTATTCGCAAAAAAGCGAAGACCATGGAAAACTTGGAGTTTTACTCGGTTATCCGTGCCTTTAAAGCCATTGACGAAGCCGATGTTTGCATTTTAATGATTGACGCCATTGAGGGTTTACAAGCTCAAGATTTATCAATTTTTGGTTTAATACAACGCAAGAAAAAAGGGGTAGTGGTACTGGTTAATAAATGGGATGCCATTGAAAAAGAGACCAATACCGCACGAGATTTCGAGCGTAAAATCCGTGAAAAATTAGCTCCATTTAATGATGTTCCTGTTCTGTTTGTTTCGGCACTCGAAAAAACTCGAATCCATAAAGCATTAGAGGAGGCACTTCAAGTTTACGAGCGTAGAAGTACTAAAATATCTACCTCAAAACTCAATGACTTTTTAATTGAAACCATTGAACGCCAAGGGCCACCAAGTACAAAGGGTAAGTTTATTAAAATAAAATATTGCACCCAATTACCATTGGCTTATCCATCGTTTGTGTTTTTCTGTAACTTGCCTCAATACATTAAAAAGCCTTACAAAAATTATATTGAAAATCGTTTGCGCGAAAGATTCGATTTAACAGGCGTACCTATCAATATCTTTTTTAGAAAAAAATAGAAGCCAAATATTTAATTGATATTTGTATTGTGATTGATGTTATAGGCAACGAATTAATTGTAAAGGCACTAGCTTTTGCCTCTGAAAAACACCGCTACCAAGTGCGTAAAGGCAAGGAGCGTACGCCTTATATTCATCACCCAATACAGGTGGCCAACGTTTTAGTAAGTACGGGCAAAGTAAATGATACTGCTACTTTATGCGCAGCCTTATTGCATGACACCATTGAAGATACCAAAACCAACACAACCGAATTAGCCGATTTATTTGGTGCGGAAATTAACAATTTAGTAATTGAGTTAACCGACGATAAAAGCAAAAGTAAGCAAGCCTGCCGCAATGATCAGATTTGTAACGCCAAGTTTTTAAGTACCAAAGCCAAGTTAATCCGCCTAGCCGATAAAATTTGTAACGTGCACGATATTGGATATTATCCACCCCTACACTGGAACAACGAAAGGCGAATGCTTTACCTAAACTGGGCAGCTAAAGTGGTTAATGAGTTAAGAGGCATTAATGGTGCGCTTGAACTAAAGTTTGATTTGATGTACAACAATAGTTTAGAAATTTTAACCGCTAATAATGTTGCAAGCTGAGATTATTTTTTTTACAGAATCCCCTTGCGATTTTGAGTTGAATGATAAAACTTTAGCGCAACAATGGATTGCCCAGTTAGCCGAAAAACATGGCCACCAAATTGAAAGTATCAATTATATTTTTTGCACCGATGATTACCTCAAGCAAGTAAATATCGACTATTTACAACATGATTATTATACGGATATTATCACCTTTGACAACTCAGAAGAAGAAGGCATAATTGAAAGCGATATTTTTATAAGCATCGACCGAGTAAAAGACAATGCACAAACGCTTGGTATCAGCTTTAATGAGGAATTATTACGGGTTTTAGCTCATGGGCTTTTACATTTGGTAGGCTTTAGCGATAAAACTGAAATGGAAAGCCAAATAATGCGAGAAAAAGAAAATGAGGCTATTACACTTTATAAAACATTGGAAACTTAGCATCCTTTTATGGGGTATTGGCTTTATAACTATGCCTCAACAGGCTTTTAGTCAAAGCAATCCAAGCTTTGTAATTGATACCTCTTGCAACCCTATTGAGATAATTTTAGCGATTGAAGAGGCTGAAGGTTTTGATTATCCAGTTTCCATTTACAGCTGGATTGATAGTATTCAAAATTTGTCCATTGACACCCATAAAATTTCATTGTTTGGTCAGTTATTTCAAGTAAACCAACATTTTAAAAGCCAAGCAACTCAAGCTAAAAGTTATTTAGGAACGCTTGGGCAATGCTTACAATACAAATACTTTGATTGCGATATTTTATCCCTTTTAATGTTGAGCTACTTTGAAGTTAAAACAAAAAATCTTTGCGGCTTTTGGAATGAAAAACACATGTGGATTGGCGATTGTGAAGACATGAACCAGCAATGGGAAACCACCACGTTAAAAAACGAAAGCATTAATCATTATTACAAAAAGTATAGTGTGCCAGATAATTTTGAACATGAAAGTAATTACTACAAAGCCCTCTCAAAAAAAGATTATATGGCTTGGGCATATTTTCAATTAGGGAGTAAGCAGCTTGCATTGGCAAATTATGATTTAGCTTTAAAATATTGTTTTAAAGCCCTTTCTTTTTCTGATAATTGGCCTAAGGCTTATGAGTTATTGGGCGACGCTTATTTTCAACAAAAGGACTTTAACAAAGCCGAAATAGCTTATTACCAAGCTTATTCTCTTTTTAAAAAAGATGAGAAAATTAAAGAAAAAATAATTGGTGTTTACCAGCAATTGGGTTGTTTGGAAGAGATAGTGCTTATTGCCAAATGAATGAAAATTTATTACCCCCTCTACTTTCAAGCGTATAATTGAGTTAATGAGATTCATGTGACGGCATCGAGCCGCACGAGAATGACGATTTTTTTAATTATTGTTCAATTTGAAACTAGCGATAATTCGTTCAATATCTTCCTTGTTTTTTTCGTAGTTTTTTGTCCAATTCCAAATTACTAATTCATATATCTCGTTACGAGTGTCAATAAAATTCAGGTTGTAGGTAATCCTCTCTTCAATTGATGTTTTACCTACATTGCCGCTTAAAACTACATTTTGGCAATACATTTCATTTAACATATAAGCCCTTTCGGTTTCAATTTTGCTTTGGTTAAAGTTTTCATTGTCAAGCAACTCCTTTGTTTTTTGAGCAGCTACTAATTTAGTATTTGCTCTAGGCAATTTTTTAACAACAATGTAAAAATTTCGGTACATGCTTCCATACTCCAAAACAGCATTGCTTGCAATATCTTCAAGTGGACCAACATAAGGGGGTACATCAAGTGCAAAGCCGTCTTTTTCAACTGTTTTCCATTCTGTTGAATACTCACAGGACGCAAAAAGCAAGCTAAATAATATTCCTAAAAAAGCAATTCTCATTTTACAAATTTCGCTTTGTTTACTTTCAGTTCAAACAAAAAGCTTGTTTTTAAGTTTGATTTATTAAACTTGCAAAATGGCAACAACACCAATTATAGAACAATTACAAAAAGTAAACCCAGTGCAATTTGCGGTTTTTGTTGTTTTGTTTTGTGCCCCATTGTCTTTTCTTTCTCAATTTTTTATGCAGTCGGCAGATGCGCCGTGGTTGGTTGGTATGGCTGGTTTACTACTTTATGCATGGCTGGTTGCAGTTGTAAGTTTTTTTAATAAACAATGGGCAAGTTACACTTGGCAATCCATTTTAAGTTATTTTTTTATTGCCCTAATTCTAGGTTTAGTGGCCTATTTAGCCTCCGGCATTTCAATTTTTAAATTAAGAGAGTATCAATTGCTGATTTCTGCGGTAACATTGTTTTTCTTTGTAGCCATTGTTATGTCGAAAGTTATTAGAGGCGTTAGAAATTTTTTAGAATCAGAAGAACGATAATGAAAAACGCACTTTACCGTTTTATTGCTTTTGCCTGCTTAGGCGTAACCACCGAAATTGTTTTTACCGCAACTTTTGAAAGATTATGGGACACGGCTTTATCTTTTTCGGATAAAATGATGTTAGCAGGGCATTCTTATATTTGGATGATTCCTATTTATGGAAGTGCTGGTTTTTTATTCGGTAAATTTTTTCCATTAGTAGAAAAATTGCCCTTAATTGCTCGGCTATTTGTTTATTGTGCCGGCATTTATATTATTGAGTTTAGCACAGGATTTTTATTGGATTTGACCATTGGGCATTGCCCCTGGGAATACACAACAGGCTGGCATTTTATGGGTTACATTCGTTGGGATTATGCGCCTTTTTGGTTAATTTTTGGCTATATATTAGAAACCGTGCATTTGGAGTTGAATCACTTATTAAAAGACAAAATTTAGATTTTGGATAAGTGGTTATTGATAAAAAAACAGTTTGAATATTGGATTAAAGCCCAAAGCAATCTTTATATCCACTCGCCATTTGTATTTGAATTTTACAACGAAATTTTAAAGCCACCTATTCCTAAAATTAACCCTATTGAGGCTTTAAGAACACAGTTAAAGCAAAATAATGAGCGTATTGAAGTAACAGATTTTGGAGCGGGTTCACATACAAAATCGAACCTTAGAAAAATTAGTGAAATAGCAAAAAACGCAACGGTCAGTCGGAAATTTGGTTACCTTTTAAATAGATTAATTGCTTTATACAAATTAAATAATGTACTTGAACTAGGCACTAATTTAGGCTTAGGCACGGCTTATTTAGCTATGGACAACTCAACGTCAAACATTATAAGCATTGAAGGATGCCCTAGGCTAACAGCAATAGCCAAACAGAATCACCAAGCATTGGGATATAACAATATCAAGTACATAAATGCGGAATTTGGAGTAGGAATAAACCAAGCATTGAAAATTTTAAATCATAAAGTTGACCTAGCCTATTTAGATGGAAATCATCAATACCAACCAACTGTTGACTATTTTAACTTGTTGCTACCTCATTTGAACGAAAACTCCATTTTGGTTTTTGATGATATTTATTGGAGCAAAGGGATGATGCGTGCTTGGCAAGAATTAAAAGCAAAAAAAGAAGTGCGTTTATCAATTGATTTATACAGAATGGGCTTGCTATTTTTTAAAACCGACCAAGCCAAAGAACATTTTGTTTTGAAGTTTTAGTGAATATTTACATTTTGTTAGACCCTAAAACAAGTTCAGGGTGACGATTTTTAGTAAAACGCTTAAACTACAAATCATTAATTACCAGCTACTTAAAATTGATTTGTATAAAAACATCTTGTTAAAAAATTAAAAATTTAACTACAAACTTGCGTTATTGGTTTTTGTGGCTATAAATTTACACCGTGATTCAAATGATAAATATCTCTTGTACTTGTTGTTGCTGTACTTTCCAAAATATTGGAGGGGACAGGAGAGATATGATGTAATTTGTAACATAATATTTTCTTGAAAAAGCCTTTCCAAATAATGTTTGGAAAGGCTTTTTTCGTTTAATCAATTTTAAAAATGGTAGCAATTATAAATAAAAACACTCGGCTTATTAATAAGCTTTGGCAGCTTGAAAAGTTTATTGGCAACACGCCGCTTTTTGAAATCAAAAATGTTTTTAATAAAAGTGGTGTGAAGGTATTTGCCAAATTGGAATGGCAACAATTGGGTGGTAGTGTTAAATCTCGCCCTGCTTTTAACATTATTAAAAATGCCATTTTAAACGGCGAAATAAATGAAGAAAGGGGCTTACTTGATGCAACAAGTGGCAATACGGGCATTGCTTATGCTACTATTGGCGCAGCTTTAGGCATACCGATAACGCTTTGCCTACCCGAAAATGCGAGTAAAGAGCGTAAACAAATTTTAAAAGCTTTAGGTGCTGAGTTAATTTATACCTCCAAATTTGAATCGACAGATGGGGCGCAGATAAAGGCAAAGGAATTATCGAAAAGCTATCCTAACAAATACTATTATGCTAACCAATATACCAACGACAATAACTGGAAGGCACATTACAAAGGCACTGCCAACGAAATCATCCAACAAACTAAAGGGGAAATAACTCATTTTATTGCAGGATTGGGTACTACGGGTACTTTTATGGGTACAAGCCGTCGCCTAAAAGCTTATAATGAAGATATACGAACCATTGCTTTACAACCCAACAATCCTATGCACGGTTTAGAAGGTTGGAAGCATTTGGAAACGGCTATTGTTCCGCAGATTTATAATGGCAATATTGCAGATGATTTTATTGAAGTGGATACCCTCGAAAGCTTTGATTTAGTAAAGCAAATAGCTCAAAAAGAAGGTTTATTGGTTAGCCCATCGGCGGCGGCCAACTTATTAGGTGCAATTGAACTAGCCAAGCGGATTGACCGTGGTGTAATTGTAACCACCTTTGCTGATAATGCCGAAAAGTATTCTGAAATTATGGAAAAACTGTTTGCCTAATGCCCCTAATTGAAGTAAATAAAACAGCATTTATTCAGATGCAACAGGATGCTGAAAACAGCTTCCCCAATGAGTGTTGCGGTTTCTTTTTTGGGAAAGAAGAGAATGGTAAACGAAGGGTTTTTCAATCAACCGAAGTAATCAATTCAAAAGAAGGAGATCAACGCCGCCGCTTTGAAATTTCGGCTTTTGATTATATGAAAGCGGAACAATATGCCCTTGAAAACGAATTGGATTTATTGGGTGTTTATCATTCACATCCGCAACACCCTGCAATTGCTTCGGAACATGATTTGGCTAAAGCAATGCCTTATTTCAGCTACATTATTTTAAGTGTGCAGGATGGGCAATACGACCATATTAAATCTTGGCGACTTAAAGACGAAGTGCGCCAATTTGAAGAAGAAAAAATTATTATTCAATCATAAATTAAAAACATTTTATCATGGCTAAAATTATCATTCCAACGCCACTAAGGAAATTTACGGACAACCAATCCAGCTTTAATGCAACGGCATCAACCGTTAAAGAGGCTGTTAATGAATTGGTTAGCACTTACCAAAATCTTGAAAAACACATTTTGGATGAACAAAAAAACATTCGTTCATTTATAAAAATTTATGTAGGCGAAGATGATATTAATTCATTGGAAAAAGAGGCGACAGTGGTTGCAGATAATTCAGTAATTAGTATTGTGCCTGCAATTGCAGGTGGCATTAAGTAATCAAATTTAAAAGCACAAAAAATAATACGATGTCAACAACATTAAGTTCAGCGGAATTAGCAAGATATGCCCGCCATATAACCATCCCAGAATTTGGATTAGAGGGGCAACAAAAATTGAAAGAGGCCAGCGTTTTAGTTATCGGTTCGGGCGGCTTGGGTAGCCCTGTATTGTTATACTTGGCGGCAGCAGGCGTTGGTCATATCGGTATTGTAGATTTTGATGTAGTAGATGAAAGTAACTTACAGCGTCAAATTTTATTTAGAGTACCAGACGTTGGCCAACCCAAAGCTGAATTAGCTAAAAAGCAGTTGACTGCTTTAAATCCACATATAAAAATCACAGTACATAACACCCGTTTTACCGTTGAAAATGCCTTAGAATTAGTAAGTCAGTACGATGTGGTTGCTGATGGAACGGATAATTTTCCCACTCGATATTTAGTAAACGATGCTTGCGTATTAAGTGGTAAAACCAATGTTTACGCCTCTATATTTAGATTTGAAGGGCAGGTATCGGTGTTTAACCAAGATTTAGAGAATGGTGAACGTGGCCCTAACTATCGCGATTTATTCCCTACCCCACCACCACCTGGTTTAGTGCCTAACTGTGCAGAAGGCGGTGTATTGGGCGTTTTACCAGGCATTATCGGCAGTATGCAAGCCAGCGAAGTGATTAAGGTAATTACAGGCGTAGGTAATACCCTTTCAGGGCGTTTATTTTTATTTGATGCGGCTAGTTTTGAAACACGCATTTTAAAAGTAAACAAGAACCCTGACACCAAAATTGAAGGCTTAATTAACTATGAGCAATTTTGCGGGATTGTACCTGAAAGCAAAGCATCAACTGTTAAAGAATTGAGCGTACAGGAACTGGATGAATTGATAAAAGCACGTGCGGATTTTCAATTAATTGATGTACGCGAGCCTTTTGAGTATGATATTGCGAACCTTGAAGGAGAGTTAATTCCGTTAGGGGCAATAACTGAATCAGCACATAAAATAAGTAAGGAACGTAAAGTAGTTTTTCATTGTAAAAGTGGTAGGCGAAGCGCAAAAGCCATTCAGCAGTTAGAGCAATTACATGGTTTTGAAAACTTGTATAATTTAAAAGGGGGCATTTTGGCCTTTGCCAATGAGGTGGATGATAGTTTAGCAACTTACTAAACAGTTAAATAATTTTGATTACAATTATATTTGGCGGTGTATAAAACACCGCCTTTTTTATTATGGCTGAAGATTTATTTTTTAATCAAACTGAGACTAAAGCTGAAACTTATCAGCAAGCATACCAAAGCATAAAGGCTTTAATTGCTGGTGAAAATGACCTAATCGCCAATTTGTCCAATACGGCTGCCGTTTTAAAACAGGCATTTAACTTTTATTGGGTTGGTTTTTATCTTTTAAAAGATGGTGAGTTGGTTTTAGGTCCATTTCAAGGCACGGTTGCTTGCACTCGCATTGCAATAGGCAAAGGGGTTTGCGGTACATCAGCCTTAAAAAAAGAAACGATTTTAGTACCTAATGTAGATGAATTTCCAGGTCATATAGCTTGTTCTGCCTTTTCAAAATCGGAGATTGTTGTGCCAATAATAGTAGATGGTAAACTTATTGGTGTATTGGATGTAGATTCAGATAAACTGGATGATTTTGATGAAATGGATAAAGAGTGGTTGGAGGAAATTGTTGGAGTGTTGAGTAACTTAACAAAACAAGACCATTAAAATCATTAAGATATAGTTTTAGCTCATTCAAAGATTTTGGGTTTTTAATTGTTCTTTGTCATTGCCACAAAGAACCAAAAGTCTAGAGCTCCATTCAGTTTACGCTAAAAACCAACTACTTCATCAAAACGAACGAAGGTGTCAACAAAGTTGACCGTTCGTTTTTTAACCTTCATTATTTGTTTTTCTTAACGCTACCTGAATGAGGCTCATTTTTACTTAAATTTAAATCCATCATATTCTAAGACAAGTCTAATTTTTCACTTACGAGAAATTAGAATCAAACTCTAGGTTTCCTGGGAAAAAAGGAACTGGTGTTTTTAATATAGCGTTGATAGGTTTTATTTTTCTTGTATTTAGCCTCTAACATGGGAACACCAGACACTTTTAACAATAAAAAAGTGAGCAAAATTGGACTGATTACCGATAAATGAATTTGATGCGATTGTATTGAAACAATAAAAATTGCCCACCACATTACAGCCTCTCCAAAATAATTTGGATGGCGCGTATATTTCCATAAGCCATCCATCATTATTTTACCTTTGTTGTTCGGATTTTTTTTGAATAAATACATTTGCCAATCGCCAACAGCTTCAAAATAAAAGCCAACTATAAACAATAGCAGAGCGGCAATATCAATAAAATTAATAGGAATAAAAGTGTTGTAAGTATTTACATGGATAATAGGTAAAGCTACCGCAACCATTATTGCTCCTTGCAACATAAAAACTTGTAAGAAACTGCGCCAATAAAATGTTTTACCCCATTGCTGCCGCCAGTTAGCATATCTAAAATCTTCGGCCTTTTTTTGCTTGTTACGCATAAAAATGTATGCCGCTAAACGTAAGCCCCAAACTAAAATCAAGATACTGATTAGTAATTGCCTAGGCATCATATCGCCAAACCTAAACAAAGTTGAAAAGGCGATTAGTATAAAACCAATTCCCCAAGCAATATCAACAATACCATTATCCTTTTTTAATAAGGCAATGCAATACCAGCAGCACATATAAATAAACACCAGTAAGCCAGCATATATGTAAGGATTATTCCACCACATTAGCTAAATTCTCTTTTTACGCCTTCAAATTCCATAATAAAGTCTTGTCCGAAAACAACGCTTGGTGTTTGAAAACCTACCTTCAATTTACCTGACAAGGTTTTTTGTGTTGCGGCTAAAGCAGTTAATGCCGTTAATTTATAACCTTCGGGGGTTAATAAATTTCCAGTAATTTGTTCGCCTTTTGCATTTTCAACTTGCCCCCAAACCATAACCTTGGCTCGCTCGCGTTGTGCTGCATCGGGCCCTGGTTTTCCACTACGTGCCTTTTTGATAATTCGCTTTTTAATCCAACTCATATTAAACAGCCAACCTAAGTAATTGTTTATTTTCATTGATTTGATTAGCTGTTTATTCACCCCCATATAGGTTTCAATATTAGGGATGGCCGTTGAAAAGTGAGCCGTTGAAATATCGCCCCATGGAATGGTAGCACAAGTTAAAGTTTTACCCATAAAAGGCACTTTCATTACCTTGTAAGCATTGGGTACTTTTTTAATTTTTCCATTTTCTCGAATTGCCCCACCGCTACCTAAATTTTCAATCATGGTGGTTTTCGTGCCTCTCGAAACACCTATTTCAGTAGATGCAAATGCTAATTTTAAATGTGTAGCATCGGGCATTTTATTATGTAAGGCTTTTGCCAAGCAATCAGTTGGTACAACATCAAAGCCCACCCCTGGCATTAGCATTACCCCTGCCTTTTCAGCGGTTTTTGACAATTTTTTGCATCCTTCAAAAACATCAATTTCTCCTGTAATATCCAAATAGTGTGTTTGTGTTTTAATACAGGCTTGTACCATTGGTTGGTAGGTTCTAAAAAAAGGACCTGCACAATTTAAAACCACATTAAATCGGCTTAAAACTGTTTCCATTTTTTGGGTTTCATCAACCGAAAAAACTTCATACTCCAAACCATGTTTTTCGGCTAAGGGCTTAATATTTTTTAGGGTTCTACCCCCAATAGTTGGTCTTATGCCTTGTTGATTGCATAAGTCGATAATAAGCAAAGCAGTATATCCGTTTGCTCCGTAAAGCAAAAAATTATTGTTCATGGGCATTATTAATTGCCCTTGAAATTACTCAATTTTATTAATAAGGTGCTCTACTAATCCTGAGCAATTACTTCCTCGGTAACTAAAAGGCGGTATCCTTTACCGTGAATGTTCTTGATTTGGATACGCTCATCCGCTTTAAGATACTTGCGTAGCTTGGTGATATAAACATCCATGCTACGAGCAGTAAAGTAATTATCATTTTCCCAAATAGCGGTTAGGGCATCACTCCTATCTAAAACATCGTTAACGCGCTCACAAAGCATTCGTAATAATTGCGACTCTTTTGTAGTTAATTGTTGAACATCGCTACCATTGGTAAGTTGCTGCAGATTGCTATCAAATTTAAAAGCTCCTACTTCAAATTGAGTTTGCCCCGTTTTTATAGGTGCTGATTGTACACGACGCATAACTGCATTTATACGAAGCTGCAACTCCTCCATACTAAATGGCTTTGTAAGATAATCGTCGGCACCAATTTTAAAGCCATTTACTACATCTTCTTGCATGGCTTTTGCAGTTAAAAATATGATAGGGAAATTACTATCCATTTCCTTAACTTTTTTGGCAAGAGTGAAGCCATCCATTTGTGGCATCATAACATCTAAAATGCAAAGGCTATAATTTTTTGCACCTTGTTTTAAGGCATTCCATGCTAACTCGCCATTTACAAAGCGATTTACATCGTAGCCTTTTAGTTGTAGATATTCCTCTAGTAGTAGCCCCAAATTCGGGTCGTCTTCCGCTAGTAAAATGCTAATGTTGCTCATGAGTAATTATTTAAAGGTTAATAGGTTAAATTTTGCTGCGGGAAATAGAGTTCAAATAAGCTGCCTTTGTTTTTTTTGCTTTTAACGCTTATCCAACCTCCATGTGCTTCAATCATATGCTTTACATAGCTTAGCCCCAAGCCAAAACCTTTAACATTATGTAGGTTTCCTGTGGGTTCGCGATAAAACTTATCGAATATGCGTTTTTGGACTTCGGTGCTCATTCCGATACCATTGTCTTTTACTGTGACGACAATTCCGCCATTTTCGTTGCGTGTGTTGATAAAAATTTCTGGTTTTTCGGGGGTATATTTTATTGCGTTGTCTAAAATGTTAGAAATCATGTTAACTACATGCACTTTGTCTCCGCTTATTTCATCAAGGTTGGCGTTTAATTCGCTTTTTAATTGCCCATTTGCTTGTTCAACTTTTAACATGGAATGTTGAACTACATCTGTAACAATGCCATTGACACTTAAAACCTCAAAATTTAGCTTTTCTTCTCCTTTTTCAATTTTTGCGATTTGCAAAACTTTTTCAATTTGCCGACCGAGGCGTACATTTTCATCGCGGATAATGCCCATAAAACGCTTAATCTTATCGGGTGTTTTTGGTACTTGTTCATCAAGCATCATATCGCTGGCCAACTTGATAGTTGAAACTGGGGTTTTAAGCTCATGCGTCATATTATTAATGAAATCTGTTTTTAACTCTGAAATCTTTTTTTGATTTAACAATGAGCTAACTGCATAATAAAAACAACCAATAATGGTAAGAATAAACAATAGTGCTGACACCGATGAACCGCTACCCAAAGCTTTTTTGTACTTGGTACCTGTTGGGAAATAAACGGCTAAATAACTAGGTTCTCTAAAAAAATTATCCTCGAATAAGGTGGTTTTGTATTGTAGGGTGCGGTGTGCATCAAAATCTTTACTATTTGATACCAAGCGACTGTAATTGTCAATTACGCACCATTGTGGGGCGGCTTTTAAGCCAGCGCGCCTAAATTCGTCTTGAACAATACTTTCAATATCTAGCCTACAGACTTTTTCAAAGGTGGTTTCTCTGTCGGTAAACATTTCGGCTAACAAATTAGACATCATTTGTTGAGCATTGAAAATACTGGCTTTGTGTGTTGTTAATGTGTTGAGTATTTTATCCTTATCACAATCAAAATGTGTGATTACTAAGGTATCATTTAGTAGCATATTCATGATTTGGTTGTCCAAATCGCCCGCCATTGAATTGGTTAACCCTCTATAAAAAGGGATACCCATCTTATTTGAAAACGAATAATTATATTTTGCTAGACTTGGCACTAGTGCCGAGTTAAAGTAGGGCTTTGCTTCGGTTGCCAATTGCCCAGCTTCTTTAAAAGTTACATTTAAATCGTCGCCATATTTAACGCTTTTCAAAGCATCTTTAACATCTTTAAACGAACTAATTCCCTTGTTGTTAATTGAGGTAATTATATCTTTTTCTCTAATACCAGCTTGCCAAGCCAAGCCCCCTTCAACAATTTCTTCAACCACAATACCTGAGCTACTAAAGCCTCTTTTAACTGTAATATCTTTTAAGCCAACACCAAGTACAACTTTTGAATTGCTTTTAATTTTTGTATTGGTAGTTTTAATTTGAACATTTTTTTCGATAATGTCAGTAGCTTCTCTTCTTTCTAAGCGTTCGCTTACGCTATGCAAAGCCCTGTGAACAGAGTGGTCGAACTCTTGTTGGTTCAACAAGTTTGCCTTGTTAATCCAATAAATTTGCAGAATAATTAAGCCAATTAATGCTGCTGACATTATCCCAACCACCGTCCAAATGGGCATTTTTTTCATAAACCTGAAACTAGTAAACGTTAAATTTAGACGATTTAGCTTCCTATGGCTTAATGCTTAACAAAATTTAACCACGAAAACCATGTGCGATTGGGCATAAAAAGTGGTTCTTTCATCAAGCATTAGGCTTATTTTATGCTTTAGCTCATCAGCGGTAAGTTGATTAAAAAGCGGACGGTTATTACTTTGCTTTGCCCGTGACACCAATAAATTCAATGGTGCATCTAACCAAATAGTAGTGCCATTTTCATTCATCCAATCCATATTGGTATGATGACATGGTGTACCGCCACCAGTTGCAATAACTTGTTTTTTACTTTTTGTTTTTTTAAGGTATTGGGTTTCTAGTTTTCGGAAAAATGCTTCTCCTTTTTGCTCAAAAATATCTGAAATGGATTGTTGCTCACCTTCTTCAATTGCCGAATCCAAATCAATAAAACTGTAGTTAAGTAAGTTAGCGAGCTTTTTTCCAAAAGTGCTTTTTCCACTTGCTGGCATGCCCACTAAATAGATATTGGCAGGTAATTGCTCTAAAAGCAATAAATGTTCGAAAATTTGTTGGTGCATACTATTTATACGCAACACGCGGGTCTAAAATTCCATAAATAAGGTCAACTATAATATTTATAGCCACAAAAATAAAAGCAATAAAAAGTACCGCCCCCATAACTACTGGAAAATCGAGGTTTTGTAAGGCTTTAATGGTTTCAAAGCCCAGTCCTTTTATATCAAAAATAGTTTCAATAAAAAATGAGCCCGCCAAAACTGATGCTAACCAGCCCGAAATAGTGGTAACAACAGGGTTAAGTGCATTGCGCAGGGCATGTTTAAATATTACTTTAGATTGCTTTAAGCCTTTTGCTTTAGCGGTACGAATATAATCTTGCCCCAAAACATCTAACATTGAGCTACGGGTGAGTTGCACAATTATGGCTACTGGGCGTATGCCTAATGCAATGGCTGGCAATATTAAATTTTTTGGTGTAAATATCATATCGCCAAAAGTGGCTAACTCCTCCGATGGCATATAAAGCGAGCCCCGATGGCTAAGGCCTGTGTAAGCCGCCAAAATATCGCCAAAAACAATGGCTAAGATAACTGCCGAAAAATAGGAAGGTTGGGAGATACCGACAACGGTGCTGACCAGTATGGAGTTATCGAACCAGGAAAATTGCTTTAATGCGGCAATAACGCCCAAGATTACACCCACAAATGTGGCAAATGCCATTGCAATTAAGCCAATGATTACAGTGGTTGGTAGTCGCTCTAATATAATTTCGGAAACCTTGCGTTTGTTTTGGTATGAACGCCTAAAGTATGGTGGTTTTAGTACCACTGCATTACCACTACCAACAGAGAATAGCTTGAAATAGCTGTACTCCTTTTGGTTTTTATCGTTATGCTGGTAAACTGCAATTGGTGAAACATCATTTAAATAGTAAGCGTATTGAACCATTACTGGTTTGTCTAAATACTCGGCTTTACGTATAGCTTCAACGGATGCAACATCGGAGCGTTGCCCCATAGTTAGGCGGGCAGGGTCGGGCATTAATTTGAATAAAGCAAACACCAAAAGGGTTACTCCAAACAAAACTGAAATACCATATAAAACTCGCTTGATAAAATACTGAAGCATTGCTTACAAAGTAACTACTTTTTCAATTGCATCAACTCATCAACCGTAGGTAAATAGTTATAATGGTATTTGCCCACCAAAACACCGTTTTTAACTACTGTTAATCCTGGGTTTGAACGATTCATGGTTTTAATAGGAACAGCATCTAAATTGTAATATTGATAAGCATTATTAGCTAGAGCATTAGCGGCTGTAATTTTTGAACCTGTTAAACCGATAGCTTTAGCTCCTTTGGCTTTAGTTTGTTTTACCAAATTTGCTATTTCTGCAAAACCTTCAGCGTCTCCTTTATCAATATCGTAGCTTGAAACAATAAGCGTAACCCCTTGTGCTTCTAAAACCAAATCTTCTTGCCATTCGCCGCCTTCATCATCAATAATTCTAAAGTCTTTACACTTGGGTTCTTCTGCTTCTCTGATAACTACGTCAATCCTATCCCTGTACTCCCAACCTTCTTTCAATAAAGCAGAATATTCTTTTAATCCAACAGTCTTTTCTTCATCTCCTTTTGCCATTACGAATTTGGAAACAGTTTCTCCCATATCCAATCCTTCGGTTGAAGTGCAGTCTCTTAAATCAGTTCCTATTTTGTAGGCTCTAAAATCAACAATTGGCAAGTTCATTACATTGCGGAAAGTAAAGCCTGTAAAAAAGATACTGCCCAAACAAAAAGCAATAAATGCCACACTGGTTTTAATACCAACTGAGTTAATATAGCTATACATTAAAGCACTAAAAGCAATTAAACCAATTATTACAAGGCTGCCTGAAATACCATAAGAAAAGAACCATAAAACCCATAATGTTATTAATAAAACAAGCCCCAAAAACAGATTTAAACTACTGCCTTTAATTTTAGTTAAATGCCCTCGTAAAAACCACAATATTGCTGTAAGTATGGTTAAAACAACATCTTTTCCAAAAGTTTCAACTGGTTTTAACTTCATAAAATCGCCAAAGCAGCCACAATCCGTAACCTTGCCAGTATATAGGGTAAAGCCCGTTAAAAAGGTAAAAAATAAAAGCATACCAAAAACCAAAAGCACCGAAAGGTTAAAATAAACGCCAACCAATAAGGCTACCCCTAAAATCATTTCTAAGGCAATCATAAAAATGGATAAGGGTAATGACATATCAGCCCAAAATTCCCAAAAAGAAGTTAGTGCTGGAAAATACTCTGTAAAAACGGTAAAGTATTCTTCCATTTTAATAGCGGTACCAATAGGATCAATTGCTTTTACAAAGCCAGAAAAAATAAAAAATGATCCAATAGTGTATCGTAAAAAATGTGCGATTGATTTAATCATACAATGGAATTTTAGTTGTTTGAGTTTTCTTGTTCTTGCATTTTAATTAAAACAAAAATGGCATAGTTAACCATATCTAAATAATTGGCTTCTAAACCCTCCGAAATTTCGGTTTTACCATCATTATCCTCAATTGATTTTATGCGCATCAATTTTTGAATAATCAGGTCAGTTATTGAGCTTATCCGCATTTGCCTCCACGCCTCACCATAATCATGGTTTTTATTAAGCATTAATTGTTTAGCCGTTTGTAATTGCTCATTATACAAAGCCACTGCTTCTTCCTTATTAATATCAGCGTAGTCGGCATAACCTTTGCTAAGCTGTATAAGTGCCATTGCAGCGTAATTTACAATGCCAACAAACTCATCTTTAACTGAATCGCCCACTTTTTGGATTTTGCCTTCTTGTATGGTTCTAATCCTTAAAGCTTTTATAAGCAATTGATCAGTTAAAGCTGACGGCCGCAAAATACGCCATGCTGTACCATAATCGTTGGTTTTGCGTTTAAATATACCTTTGCAAAGGCTAATTGCCGTATCAAATTGTTGGTTGGTTTGTGTATTAGTGCTATGCATGCCAACTGGCAAATTTAAGTTTAAAACAAAGGTAAGTATTGCAAGGTCTTATTTACCGCCATTTAATGTTTATTAGGTATTATTTAAATTACTTTTGCACTTACTGAAAATTTAAAGTAGAGATGAAACAAGTTGTTATTAAACAATTACAGGACTTATTACAAGAAGGAAATGGTAATGCTATAAAGCAAAGCTTACCTAAAATTAAAAAAGAATATCGCACAATTGTTGATGAGCGTAAGCAGCAAGTTTACCAAAAATTTATTGACGATGGTGGCGAAGCTGGCGAATTTAAATTTGCTAAAGATCCTATGGATGAGGATTTTTACCTTTTAGTTGACCAAGCCAACGATAAAGTAAAAGAATACCAAGAAGAAGAAAAAAGAAAACAAAAGGATTATGCAAATGAAAGATTAAGCATAATTGATGAGTTAAAAAACATGGTTAGCAGTGAAAGTAATATTGGTAAAGGCTTTGATATGCTGCAAACCTTGCAAGAAAAATGGAAAAATGCGGGTAAAGTATTTGGCGAAAAAGGTAAAGAATTAGAGTATGCCTTTAAACATCAAATGGATAGGTTTTACCACAATGTTAATATTAATCGTGAAATGCGTGATATGCACTTTTCGAGAAGTATTGAAGCTAAAACCGAAGCATTAAACGGCTTAAAAGGTTTAATCGAGCTTGATGATGTAAAGCAAATTGCAACCGAAGCTCGTAAATACCGTAACGCATGGAGAGAGGCTGGTCCGGTATCGCCAGATAAGCGCGAAGCTATGTTTGAAGAGTATAAAAACATAAACGACCAACTTAACGCCAAGCTTGACAACTATTACGAAAGCCGCCGAGAAGAGTTAACCGAAAAACTAAAAATAAAAATAACTTTATGCGAAGAGGTAAATGCCTTAAATGAACAAAGTCCACAATCGCCAAAAGAGTGGAACGCCATTACCGAAAGCATACAAGCCTTACAGGAAAAATGGAAAGGCATTGGTTTTTCAGACGAAAACGAAACTATTTGGGGGGTTTTCAGAAACTCAATTGATACCTTTTTTGAAAATAAAAGAAAGTTTTTTGCACAATTAGATGGCTTAAGAAAAGAGTTTGCCGAAAAGAAAGAAGCTTTAATTGCACAAGCCGAAAAAGTGCAGGATAGTACAGAATGGAAAAATACTACCAATTACTTAATCAATTTACAAAAAGAATGGAAAGAAATTGGTGCGGCACCACGTGGTCAAGAAAATCAGTTATGGGAACGTTTCCGTGCTGCTTGCGATCGTTTTTTTAATCAAAAAAGCGAATATTTTGCTAATATCGACGATATCCATAACGAAAATTTAGCAAAAAAAGAGGCCTTAATTGAGCAAATAAACAACACAGATTTAAGTGGTGATGCCGCTAAGGATTTTCCAAAAATTAAAGAATTTTTTGGTATGTGGAATGCCATAGGTCATGTGCCAATGGATAAAAAAGATGAACTTTACGACAAGTATAAAGCCGCTTTAGATAGTAAGTTTTCGCAACTTAACGCCAGTAAAGAAGAGCAAAATAAAATGCGTCGTCAAAGTGAGTTAGAAGAAATTATGAATGCCGACAATGCTCAATATCTTTTAGATAGAAAGAAAGAAGGCATACGCAACCGTATTGAAAAATTGGAAGACGAAATTGCCCAAACAGAAAACAACTTAGGCTTTTTTAAAGGCAACACCAATATGGTAGCTGATTACGAAAAGAAAATTGAACGCCTAAAACGCCAAGTAGTTGATTTGAAAAAAGATTTAAAGCAATTACCTAACGAAATTGTTAAACCTAGCGAAAATTTAGAGGAAGCCGTATCGGAAAGTATTGAAACTGACGGACAAGCAGATGCCGAAGCACCTGTAAATGTTTAACAAACGCTTTTTAGTTGTTGGGCAAGGCTTGGCAGGCAGCATTTTGGCCTATAAACTACTTAGCCAACAACAGCGAGTTACTATAATTGAAGGGCATCTACATGGCAACAATGCTAGTAAAGTTGCCAGTGGTATTATTAACCCTGTTACAGGTAGGCGCATTGTTAAAACTTGGCTTTGTGATGATTTGATACCCCATGCGTGGCAGTTTTACAGTACCCTACAAAAGATTTTGGAAACAAAAATAATTGCCAAAAAAAAAGTACTACGCTACTTTGAAAACATTCAAGAGTACAACGATTTTACTATTAAAACCAGCGAAACCCCCTATAAAAATTATTTAGAAAGCGGAGAGGGCATACCAGAAAATCAATTTATATCAAATGAGTTTGGATGTGGCATTATTAAAAATGCTTTACAGTTAAATACTACAGCCATGCTTAGTAAGTTGCAAAATTGGTTTAGCCAAAAACAATGCTACATTGCCCAACGCTTTAATTATGAAGATTTGGTTTTAAGCAATGATAAGGTAAAATGGAAAGATGAAACTTTTGACTATGTAATTTTTTGTGAAGGCTTTAAAGTCAACCAAAACCCCTACTTTAAACAACTACCTTTTTGGCCAACTAAAGGTGAAGTGCTCATTTGTAAAATTCCCGATTTTAAAACCAATTATCTGATAAAAAAAGGGGTATTTATTGTACCAATGGCTGATGGTTTGTTTTGGGTAGGGGCAACCACACATGCTCGTGATACTAGCCTAAGCCCTAGCCAAAAGGGTATTGATTGGCTAAAAAACAAGTTGAACCTTGCGCTAAAAATCAAGTACGAAATTGTAGATATAAAAGTAGGCATACGCCCTACAACCAAAGATAGGCGACCCATTATTGGGCTACATCCACAGCACAAAAGGCTTGGTATTTTTAACGGGATGGGAACTAAAGGTGCAAGCCTTGCCCCCTATTTTGCTCAACACTTTATTGAGCATTTACTATATAATAAACCCTTAATAAGAGAAGTGGATTTAGAGCGATTTTTATAGTAGTTAACCTAGTTCAACACCGCTTCATTTTGTAAGTCGATAAAGTTTTTATACACGCCATTTTCACTTTCTAATAACTCAATATGCGATCCACTTTCAACCACTTTACCTGCTTCTATCACATAAATCCTATCTACATTTCGTATGGTAGATAATCGGTGTGCAATAATGATACTGGTGCGGCCTTTCATCAATTCATTTAAAGCCGTTTGCACTTGCAATTCAGATTCAGAATCTAAAGATGAAGTTGCTTCATCTAAAATTAAAATAGTGGGATTTTTAAGTATTGCACGAGCAATGGCTATTCGTTGGCGTTGCCCGCCAGATAATTTAACTCCGCGTTCGCCAACCAAAGTTTCAAAGCCTTCGGGGAATGATTGAATAAACTCCAATGCGTTTGCCTTTTCGGCAGCAGCTTTTACTTCCTTTTCGCTGGCCTTAGGATTACCATAAAGAATATTTTCTCTTATTGAACCGCCAAATAAAATTACCTCTTGCGGTACTATACCAATATTGCTTCGCAATTGTTTTAAAGCTATATCATTAATATTTTGCTGGTTAATGCTTATATGCCCATGGTTTACCTTATAAAAGCGCATTAACAACTGCACAATTGTAGATTTACCAGCACCACTTGAACCGACCAGAGCAATTTTTTCTCCTTCTTTAATTTGAATGTTTAAATTTTGTAGTACCGCTACATCATCACGGGTTGGGTAACTAAAACTTATCGATTCAAAATTTATTAGCGATGGCTGAGGAAAATCAGCTTTTGCTTCCACTTCCCCCTCGCCAGTTTTACTTAAAATATCTCGTATTCTCTCGGTTGCACCAACTGCTTTTAAAATACGGCTATAAATATCACCAATACCCCCAACTGACGCACCAATGTAAATGGTGTACATTATAAATGAAGTAAATTCTCCATAAAACAAAGTGCCCTGCTCAATTAAATGAGCCCCGCGCCAAAACACCAAAATAATACCTCCGAAAATGCCTAAAATTATAAAAGTGGCAAAACCGCCACGAAAGGCGGCCGTTTTCAACGCCAATCGGACTACCTTTTTAATTCCACTTTCATAGCGATTATATTCGTAGCCCTCGTTTGTAAATGATTTTACAGCAGAAATATTCTGTAAAGTTTCATCAGTAATTACATTGGTTTTCGCCAATTCATCTTGTGTTTGCTTTGATAATTTTTTGATAAACCTACCAAAAAAAACGGCAAATATGATGAGTACTGGAAAGGTAGAAATCATCCATAAACTCAAATCAACTGATACCCAAAAAATAAAGGCGATGCCAAAAATTAAGGTGGCAATTTGCCTGAAAAACTCGCTTAATGTCCATGATAACGCATCTTGTAATTGAGAAACATCATTGGTCATTCGGCTTAACAACTCTCCAACCCTATTTTTATCGTAAAATGCCAAAGGCAAGTCCAACAGTTTCGAGAATAAATCTTTACGAATATCCGCCATTGCGTTTTCGCTTACATAAGCAAAGGTTAACACTTTTATTAGTGAGAAAACGCCTTGCAAAACCAGTATGCCTAGTAAAACGATGGCAACTGAATTAATTGAAATTTCGGGTAGCCAAGTATTTAATTGTCCTACAATTTTAGAATTACTTCCTAACGAAACATCGAGCATACCGCCAATTATAGCGGGTAACAAAAGTGCAGTAACGCTTGACAATACAAGGAATATCATCCCTAAAAAGAAAACACCTTTATAGGGCAAAACGTAACTGTAAATATTAAAAAATGAATTCCAGTTAACTTGTTGTTTCTTGCTTTTATCCTTTTCGCTCATTTACATTAATTGGGCTACAAAGTTAAGTTGATTTTAAGGTAAATAGTTCAAAATAAAAAAAGCCCGATTGTTCAACAACCGGGCTTTAATATTAAGTTATCAAAAACTTATTGCTTAATTATTTTAGTAACATCATTTACAGTGCCATTACTTACTTCCATAAAATAAACACCTGAAGCAAAAGAAGTTATATCAAATTGATAAGTAGATTGACTATCGTTTCGGTAGATAACTTCTTCAAAAACTAATTTACCTGAAATATCAAATAATTTAACACTATAATCAGCATCACTAGCAGTTGCATATAAGCTAACGTTTACAACTCCATTTGTAGGGTTAGGGAAAATGCTAATTTGGTTTTGTGTTTCGCTACGTGATAAGTTTACAATACCTGAATTGCTTTGCGTTCCATTATTTTCAACCTCGATTAAACGATAATAAACATTACCTGTTTTTACCTCATAATCCATGTATGAATAATTAGTTAGTGTGGTTGAATTACCTGTGGCATTAACTACACCCAAAGCTTCAAAGTTAATTCCGTCATAAGAACGCTCAACAATAAAGTAATCTGTATTGACTTCTGAAGCTGTAGTCCAGAATAAGCGATTAGCATTTTCTAAAGTTTCGCCATCAAAACGAACTAGTTCAACTGATAAACCGCCACAGATAGTTGTTTCGTCTTGCAGAATTGAGATTGAGCAACCAATAGCATCTGTAACAGTTAAATCAAGGATAAAAGGCAGCTCAGTAATGGTTGTAACATCAATTGTGTCATAGAAGAATGGACCTTCAATTATTTGAGTTTCGCCATTGTAGGTTACTTCATACATATTGCCATCAATAGGGATACCGCCTTGAATGATGTATGTAATGTATTTAAAGATGTCATCTTCGCAATTTTCATCAATTTGAACCGTAGGTTGCGAAAAGAATACAGGTGTTACAGACTCGCTAATTTGGAAACAGTTTGATAATAAGTCAGGGTTTCCTTCATCATCAAGACCAGTAATAAAACCAGCTATATAATAAGTTTGATTTGGGAATGCCCCATCAATATCATTAACATTAAATTCACCCGTTTCATTTGAAGTTATCATTTCGTTAGGGTTTAAATCGGCTGATTCAAATAGACCATAGAAAATTCCCACATTATCGGCTTCGTTTATTACCTGCCCGTTCATCATAACAGTAATTGTTTCACCTGCACAAACATTTATTGGGTCAGGATTTAACTCTCCAACAGTTGAATAACATTTTGTACATGCAATTGGACCTTCAAAGTAATTACCATTACAAGCTGCATCATCAACTACATCAAGCGTTGCGATATCACCATCAACATAAGTTAATGTAATTGTTTCACCAAATGCCAATTCAGCATTGCCAGCAGTTAATACAAAGTAAGATGTTGAATTATCGTAAGCTGGTAATCCACCTGTAATTGAATAAGTCATTTCGAAGATACCAGTTTCCCAAAAACACTCGAATAAAGATTCAATTTCAATTGGTGTAAGGAAAACTACACTAGGACCCTGAGCAATATCTGAACATCCGTCAGTAGGATCAACTAGACCATTATCATCAGCAAAACCAACTACACGCGAAATGTAATAAGGTGTATTGTAAGCTCCTGCTATATCCTCTAAAGTAAACTGTACTGGTTCATCTGTAATTACTAACAATATCTCGCCGATAGAACCATCGTTTGCAGTATGAACAATATAATTATCATCATTAGGGTCGCTTTCCTCGTTTGGTATAACATCTGCTAAGTCTAAGAAAGCAAAATCACCATCGCAAACAAAAATATCATCTGCATTAATTTCGCCAGCTAAAGGATCGCAGTAAAAACAATCTGGTTCAGCAATGGTGGTTGTAAAGTTGCAACCAAGATCATTGGCCTCGCTAAATACAATTAAATCATCACTATCATCCCAAGGTAAAATAACTTCAACGGTTGAACCACTTGTTGTTGTTCCTTCAATATCAGCAACGGTATAGTTAATATCGCCTCCAAAACCACCAGTAATTGTAAATACTGCTAAATATGTGTTTTGATCAACACAAACGGCCGAATCCAGTACAAAGTTAAAATCTTCAACTACCGTAAATGTTGCGGTTTCCGTAGATGTGCAATCTTCTTCATCGGTATAGGTATATGACACTTCATATACACCAGGCTCTGTTGCAGTTGGCACATATGTACCATCAACTTCCTCAATGGGACCTTCCCAAGTACCACCAAATGGCACTGCCATAAATGTAAAATCAATTGAACTTGGACAGTAATCAAATACATTAAGTGTAATATCCGGTTGTTCGCACTCAAGTACTGTGACGGTTACAAATTCCTGATAAAAACAAGCTCCAATTACAGACGTAACATTGTAGGTTGTTGTTTCATCTGGTGTTGCGATTGGCATATCTGTATTGGTTTCATCTAGATATGTTGGTGGATTCCAAAAATAGTTTAAACCTCCACCTGAAACTGATAATTGAACGGATTCGCCTTGGCTAATAGTAACATCTTCGGAGACGACCATTGGTGTTTGGTCAACCAACTCTAATTCAACTGTTTGTATTAAGGTTGTATCGCAGCCTAAATCATTAATAATTGTAACCGTTATGGTTTCTGGATCTTCAGTTACACCATCATCAAGAGTTGCAATTACTAAATCTGCACTTTCCTCGTTAGGACCTATTGTAATTGAATTTTCGAGGAATTCATAATCAACACCATTAGTTGCCGTACCTCCTAATTCAAAATCTATTGTTAATGAGCTTTCATTTACATTATTTCTTGAAAAAGTAATGATACCATCAACACATTCTTCTATTGTGTAATCTAAACCTTCAATTGAAGTTAATGTGGTTGTTGCGCTTACAAAAACTGAGTTTACACTAAATGAGCCAGCTTCAATAAATACACCTGAATCTAAAACGGTATCACCAGCATCAGCCACACCTAGTGTTATGGTATATTCTTCGCAAGGGGTTACAACCGCAACAGCTTGTAAAACTACTGTAAAACCATCGTATTGAACCGTACTGTTTGGGTTTGGGGTAAAGCCGTTACCATTATCAACGTAATATTCTGTATTATCAAGGTTACAGGGTTCGCTGCCCCCATCAGGAACACCAATATTTACGTTATTGATTGACACAGGTAAATCAGTACCTGGAATTAATGCGATATTGGTTGGTGTTGGGTATTGTGTACCACCTTCAATAAAAAAGCCGAATACATCATTAAATGATGAACAAACAAAGCCTTCATACTCTTCGGAACCAAAAACATAGTTGAATGTTAGTGTATCACCGAAAGGGATAAAAGAAAATTCGAGTAAACAACCATCGTTTGTACCAAAGCCTCCTAATTCAATTGCATCTAATAGTGGGTCTCCTGGTGTACCATTACTGGTACCAGCACCGCCTTGGTTATTAGGTCCTACCGCATTATTTACGCTACCTGAAGTTAGTATAATACCTTCTCCCAATCCTAAATTTGTGAATTGTCCATCAAATGTGCCTGAAGCACCATCAGGGCAAACTAAGGTTGGTGGCGATGTTACTGTTATACCGTCTCCTAACAAGGTAGCTACTAAGTCTTCGGGGCTTCCATTTGCTGCTACATCTAGTTGTGCAAATGTGTTTTTAGTGGTTAAAAAACTTAGTGCTAATATACCGGTAAGGAGTAATAGTTTTTTCATCCTCATTTTTTTACGTTTGAACTTAATTCAATCTACCAAGCTACTTATTTTTTAGGAGATTGCAGTACTTATTGAGGTATAAATTTGTTGTTTTGTTGAAGTTTGCCACAAATGGATAAAAAAATTAGCTGGATTTTAAAAAAACACTGGGGTTACGATAAATTTCGCAATCTTCAAGAGGCGATAATTTTGAGTATTCTTGAGAAAAAGAACACTTTGGCTTTATTGCCAACAGGTGGTGGTAAATCTTTATGTTATCAATTGCCTTCTCTTTGTTTTGATAATGGATTCACGCTTGTTATTTCTCCGCTTATTGCTTTAATGAAGGACCAAGTGGATGATTTGCTTGATAAGGATATTAATGCTGCGGCTATTTATAGTGGCTTATCACAAAAAGAGATTGAACGTACATTGGATAATGCCGCAAATGGATATTTAAAATTACTTTATGTTTCTCCTGAACGTTTACAAAGTGATTGGTTTAAACATCGGCTACCTAGTTTACCTATTAACTTTGTTGCGGTTGATGAAGCGCATTGCATTTCGCAATGGGGACATGACTTTAGGCCATCGTACCTTAAAATAGCCGATATAAAAATTGCCCATCCCAAAGTGCCATTTATTGCACTTACAGCTACTGCAACCCCAAGGGTAATTGAGGATATTAAAAGCCAATTATTATTAAAACAACCTCAATTTTTTAGTAGTAGTTTTTACCGCCCTAACCTGCATTACAGCATTAGGTTAACCGACAATAAAATGGGTTTACTAATTAAGGCTTTACAAAATTGCCAGGGCTCAAGCATTATTTATGTACGTAGTAGGCAAAGGGCTGCTCAATTGGCAAAAAACATTAATCAACATGGGGTAAAGGCATTATTTTACCATGCAGGGTTAAACAAAGTACAACGTGATGAAAGGCAAAACAACTGGATTGATGAGCCTAATAGTTGTATAGTATGCACATCTGCTTTTGGAATGGGGATAGACAAACCAAATGTGCGTTTGGTGTTTCATTATGATTTAACTGAAAACCTTGAGGCTTATTTACAGGAAAGTGGCCGCGCAGGGAGGGATGGTAAAACCTCAAACTGTTTATTAGCCTTTAATAAACATGACATAAAAAAACTACAAAACCGCTTTAACCTTACTTTTCCTGAAAACGAAATAGTAAAACATGTTTACAATTGCCTTGGGGATTATTTGGGCTTGGCTGTTGGTAGTACTAGTTTAGAAATTTATCCTTTTAATTTAAATGGGTTTTGCCAGCAATTTAATTTAAACGAAAGCTCAACTTATTATGCTTTAAAGCTTTTACAAAAGTTAGCTTATGTTGAACTTAGTAATGATTTTTCTCAGAAAGCTAGTATTAAATTTTCTGTATCGGCAACAACATTATTGAAATTAAAGCAGCAGCATAAACATTTAACAGCAACTATTGATTACGTACTGAGAACTTGCCCAGGTGTTATGCAGGGTTATGTTCGTATTGATTTATTTAAAACAGCTAACAATTTAGGTATTGCACATGATGCCTTGATAAAACAATTAAATTATTTACAAAAAATTGAGGTTGCCCAATTTAACACTAAGCAACAAAAGGATAGTATTAGCCTAACAACTGAATATTTAAGTGTTGATAATTTACGACTTAACACCACCACAATTAATGAACTAAAAGAAGGTAAACGTGAACAGATTGAGGCAGTAGTTAATTTTTTAGAATCAACTGAGTGTAGGCAGAAAATGATGTTGAGTTACTTTGGTGAGGTTGATTTTGATAGGTGTGGTCAGTGCGATAATTGCAGGAGTAATTCGCTTGACCAATTTAAAGGTTTGGATGGTTTAATTTTGGATTTTGTGAATGAGCACCCACAATCTATTCCTCATATTCTTAAAGAACTAAGATTTGATCCGTCAAAAATTTTAAATACAATTAGGGAAATGCTGGATGATGGTGTTTTGAAAAAGGAAGGGGATGTTATTTCAAAAAGCTAATTTACTTGGCTAATTTAAAACGTTGTTCTAATTCTTCAACTTCATGTTTAAAATCGGAGTCGGTTTCCATTAAATCGCGTACAACATTGCAGGAATGGATGACTGTACTATGATCTCTGCCACCAAATGCACCACCAATTTTTTTCAATGACATTTCGGTAAATTGCTTTGCAAAGTACATTGACAATTGACGAGGTTGTGCAATTTCACGTTTTCTTGATTTGCCTTTTACTAAATCTTTTTCAACTTTATAATAATCGCAAACTAAATCAATTATCAACTCAATTGACAAATCGCTGTTTTTAACATCATCGATAACATTACGAACAATACGCTTTGACACTTCAATATCAACCTCATGTTTTGTAAGGCGGGCTTCGGCAATTAATTGCACTAGTGCCCCTTCAAGCTCACGCACATTAGTATCAATGTTATAGGCTACATATTCAACTACATCGCGTGGCAACTCAATTCCCTCATAGTACATTTTGGTTTCTAAAATAGCCATACGAGTTTCAAAGTCAGGTCGCTTTAAATCTGCAGTTAGTCCCCACTTAAAACGCGAAATCAATCGTTCTTCAATATCTTTCAATTCTTTAGGAGGCCTATCGCTGGTTAAAATTATTTGCTTGCTTGATTGATGTAAGTGATTGAAAATGTGGAAGAAAATATCTTGGGTTCTTTCTTTACTTGAAAAAAATTGAATGTCATCAACTATTAACACATCAATTAATTGATAGAAGTAGGTAAAATCATTGATTGAACCTGTTTTTAGTGCGTTAATAAATTGATTGGTAAATTTTTCGGATGATACGTATAGCACTCTTCTGTCGGGAAAATTATTGCGTACGTGGTTACCAATAGCATGGGCTAAATGCGTTTTACCTAAGCCTACCCCACCATATAAAAATAATGGATTAAAAGCTGTACCCCCGGGATTATTTGCTACTGCATAACCCGCTGAGCGCCCTAATTCATTGCAATTGCCTTCAACGTAGGTTTCAAATGTATATTCGTTAATAAGCTGCGAATCAATTTCCGTTTTTTTAAGCCCTGGTATGATAAATGGGTTTTTTATCTCTTGTGTGGGTACAGAGTCGCTCATTGAGTCCTCAATAAAACGATCGCGTTGGTAAAAACTTGAACTGCGTTTTACATTACGCTGTGGCATATTGGCATTGGCTTTAAAGCCTGTTGCTTTACTTGATTGGTAATTGCTACCCCCGTAGTTGCTACTACTTTTTGAGCCTGCCATACCGCCTTTTTTATCCATTACAATTCGATACTCCAACCTTGCAGATGGACTGATTACCCTTTTAATGGTTTTACTAAGTAGGTGAACGTAATGCTCCTCTAACCACTCGTAAAAAAATTGGCTTGGCACCTGAATGGTTAAGATATTGTTTTCAATTTTTATGGGCTTGATAGGGATAAACCACGTTTTGTAGCTTTGCTCATTTACGTTATCCTTGATGATGGATAAACAATCGCTCCAAACTTGTCCTACGTGGTAACTCATGAGGGTGATTTGAGCCCTCTTTTCCACAAAGAGGGTGTTCAAAGTTCATAATTTTTTTATGATTGAAGAAAAAAACTTGAAAAATATCGTCAAGCAATCGTTAAAGTATTGCTAATCAGTCGTTTATTTTTTTTACTTTTTGAAAAATAGAAGTCAAGTCGGCCAATACAAACGCCTCCCCAGCCTACTTGATTAACAATTACTGGATTGCCATTTTGGTTTTCAACAACATCTGGTACATCCATAAATGTATGCGTATGCCCCCCTAAAATCACATCAATATCTTTAGAATTTTGCGCCATTACTACATCGCTTACTTTGTTTGTATTGTATTTGTAACCTAAATGAGATAATACAATTACCAAATCGCACCCCAAATCATGTTTTAAAATAGCAGCCGTTTCGTTAGCTTTTTCTATTGGATTTTGATACAAAGTTTTTCCGTACAATTTTGGTGGTACTAATCCATCAAGCTGCAAACCAATTCCTAAAACACCCACTTTCACATCTTCATACTGATAAATTTCATAAGGTTTTACCAATCCATTTAAAGGGGTATCTGCAACATTGTAATTAGCGTTGAGCATTTTAAACTTAGCGGATTTAATTAGGCTTGCTAATCGATCAATACCTGCATCAAAATCGTGATTACCAATGGTTGCTGCATGATAATTCATTTTATCCATTAGCTTAAATTCAATTTCTCCTTCATAAAAATTGAAATAGGGGGTTCCTTGCAAAATATCACCACAATCAACCAAAAGCATATTAGGATTTTCCTTTTTAATGTTTTGCAAAATGGTAGCTCGTTTAGCTATCCCTCCTTGCCCAGGATATTTTTTATCATTAGCAGGAAAGGGGTCGATACGGCTATGTAAATCATTGGTATGCAGCAAAGTAATGTGCGTTTCGTTTTTTTTACCTGCACCCAATAATGTTGTTGGTGCCATTGAATATATTGCAGCCCCTGTTACAGCTTTTGCTGTAAAGTTTAAAAACCTTCGCCTATTCAACAATTTGTATCCGCCCTTGAAGGCTTGCATTGATTTTTTCATTTTTTGCTGTTTTGTGTTCAACATATTCAATTATACCATCACGAAAAAACACGCCTAAAGCTTCGCGTTTTATTGCCTTTAAAAACTCGCAATTATCGCCGCCATTTGCTATGTAATCTGATGTGCAAATGCGATAATTTCTGCCATTCTCTAATGGCTCTCCATTTAGTTTGACATCAAATTGCATGTTTGTTGTATCGACCTTTATTTGCCATTGTTGCGATAAGGGCCAGCCACCTAAAGTTAAAAAGTGATTAGCCCATTGATAAATTTGTGTACTGTCCATTTCCATTACTACTAACATATTATCAAAAGGCATTAACTCATAAACTCTACCTTTTGTAATGCCACCTTTTTCAATTGATTGAATGCGTAAACCTCCATAGTTAGTTATAGCTGCATCAACAGGGTGAGCTGAATGTTTTTTTGCACTAAAAAGTATTGCATCTGCTGTAAAATTACCTAAAGTACTTTCGGGGCGTTCCTTTAGCAAATCGGTTTCTGTTTCCCCAATTAGCACATCCATTTGTTTATTTAATGTGCTACGGTAAGGTGCAATTATATTTTCAATTTGAGTATTGGGAACAATTAGGCTATCAAGGGTTACAACTTCTGCTTCTGCTTGAATTAGGCGTATTTGTTGATTGGTTTTACACCCAAATAAAGCTATTAACAATGCTATTAGCAGGATATACGATTTCATTAATAATGCTTTAAGGGGTGAAATTAGGTGTTAGTTATTAAGTTAGGATTAAAAACTTAAACTTTATTGAAATTACTGTACTGTGTAAGGCTTGGTGCTACTTTTAAAGTAAATGTGTTAACTAGGTTTTTGACAAAAATATATAACCTCGTTGCTTGGCAAGCAATAGCGTTCAACTAAACTTGGTTTTAGTTTTTTTACAAAATCATCTTCAATAACTGTAAAGCCTGCCTTGCGTAAACGTTGAGGATAATCTAAACCATAAAGGCGAACATGATCGGCTTGCCAAAAGTGTTTTTCCCGCTCTTTGGGATCGGTAATTGTTGGATCTTCGTAAGTTGTAGCTCGATTTGTATCTAAGGGCACCATAAAAATGCCCCAACCATTGGGTTTCATAACCCTATAAAATTCCTGCATTACTTTTAAATCATCGTCAACATGTTCCAATAAATGGTTGCCAATTATAACATCAAAAGTGTTGGCCTTAAAAGGAATGTCGTGCACATCCATCATAATATCGGCCCAAGGGGAATTTAAATCGCCTGAGGTATAATCAATGTTTTTTAATTTTTTAAACCGCTTTAAAAAACAGTACTCTGGTGCAAGGTGCAAAAACTTTAAATTGTTAGTAAAAAAGTTGGTTTTTTCTTTAAGGTATAACCAAAGCAAGCGATGCCTTTCAAGCGAAAGTGAATGTGGGGCAAGTGCATTGGGACGAGAATTAACCCTACCATATGGCAATAGTTTACGGTATGTTTTGCCTGTAATTGGATCTTCGAATTTATTACCTCGATAAAAAGGGGAAATTAAAATAAGATACCAATGTGCAAATTGGTGCAGGTAGTGGCGAGGAATTAATTTTAAAACAAAACTTATTAGCCGATTCATGAAATATAATTAGGATGCAAAAATACCAAACAAGTTTACATACTATTTTAACTGCATTTCCACCACATTTTCAATATGATAAGTATGCGGAAACATATCTACTGGTTGGCAAAAAACCAAGTCATACTTTTCGGTAAGTAATTGTACATCGCGTGCTTGGGTTGCAGGATTGCAACTTACGTAAATTACTCGCTCTGGTGCAATTTCAAGAATATTACTTACAACATCTTTATGTAAACCAGCACGTGGTGGGTCAACCACTAACAAATCAGGTTGTCCATGTTCAGCAGTAAAATCAGTATTTAAATGATTTTTCACATCGCCCACTAAAAAGGTACAATTATTAATGTTGTTTATTTTGGCATTGGCTTTGGCATCAATAATAGCAGCCTCTACCTCCTCAATACCAACCACACTACTGCAATCACTGGCTACATATTGAGCAATACTACCTGTACCAGTATATAAATCATAAACTAGCTCAGTACCTTGTAAATTGGCGCGCTGTTTTACAACATCGTACAAGCGTTGTGCTTGCCAGGGGTTGGTTTGAAAAAAACTTTGGGGGCTAATTTTAAATCGCAAATCGCCAAGGGTTTCGGTAATAAATGGCTCACCTGCAAAACAGTTTACGGTTAAACCATAAAGTGTGTCATTTTTCTTTTGGTTTAGCACCCAGTTCAAACTTTTTATTTGCGGAAACAAGTTTTGTAAATGATTGAGTAACTGGGTTAAAATTTCTGGTTTTTCCTCAGCAACCGCTAAAACCACCATCCAGTCACCAACTTTGGTACTTCGTAGCATAAGGGTACGTAAAAATCCTTCATGTTTAATTAGATTATAAAAGGTGAGTTCATGTTCAAAAGCAAAAACCCGTACCGCATTTCTAATTTGATTGCCTGTATTTTCCTGCAAATAGCAATGTTCAATATCCACTATTTTTTGAAAGAATTTAGGGACATGTAATCCAAGGGCATTCCAGTTATTAATTTCTGCTCCACTTTCAATTAATGCTTTTGACACCCAACGATTGCTACTAAAGGTGTATTCCATTTTATTGCGGTAATACCATTCTTTTTCAGAACCGATAATAGGCTGCATGTGAGGTTGAACGTTAATTTTGCCGATTCTTTTAAAAGTATCTGTAACAATTTGTTGTTTATATTTTAATTGATCAGCATAATCAAGATACTGCCATTTACAGCCGCCGCAATCAGTAAAATGTTGGCATTTTGGTTCAATACGTAGTGGAGAAGGTTTAACTATTTGCTCAACCACCCCTATTGCATAGTCGGTTTTGTTTTTTTGCGACCAAACATCTACAACATCGCCAGGTACGGCATTTTCTACAAAAATCATTTTTCCTTCATGTTGGCCTGTACCTTTTCCTTCGGTAGCCATACCATTAATTGTAATATTTGGAATGATTTTTTTCCTCCTTCTCTTTTTTCTCATTAACTTGAAAATTGCTAATGCAAATTTCACTAAAATATTCCGTGGCATTACGGCTTTTATGGAAAGAGTAATTAATAATCCATTTTTTTTAACAGGCATTGTGGCATTTTCGGCCTTTTTAATGCTAATAACCGCTTTTAACACTAGTTATTTGTGGGTTGACTTAGCGTCATGCTTTGCATTAATGCTTTCGTTTTACACCATGCTTGAAGGTTTTAACCAAAGTATTAGTCCGCAAGCTGTAACTGGTAAAGTTGAGGCACTTTTTCAACAACTATTGAACTATGGATTGATTGCAATTGCAATTGATTTTTCAGTTATTGCTGCATCAAAATTAATTGATCCATTTTTTGCCGAAATAGCTTTTTTAATAGCCTATTTTTTTACTGCCTTATATTTTATTTATGCCTTTGTTTTGTACAAAAAATTAGTACTTGTAAGACGTACAAAACGACTAGTACGATCATGGAAAATTCTTAATGCTCTTATTATTTTTTCCTTACTATCCTTTGTTTTTCAAAAGTTTGATAAAACTTTTTTTATTAATCTGAATGGTTTGATTTTAATGTGTGGTTCGGTGCTTATCCTAATCATTATTATTAATAACAGGTGGATTGCATTTATTGACAAAAAAACCAAAATACTTAGTGTTTTTTATCTTTTTGTATTGATTTTAATAGCTGCTACGCTTGCAAGGTTAACTGTTGATTTTAAGTTGCAAAAAGAGATTTTAAATAGCCTTTTAATTAATGAATTTATATTTCTTGTTGCAGGATTTTACGTGGCTTATAATGTGTTTGCCTTACTTACTTTATTGTTTAATTGGCCGCTATTTAATGCCTTAGATGGACAGTTACAAAGTATTAAAGATTATCAAGAAATAAACCGAAAAGTAATTAGCCAAGGGAGTTTTAATGAGCTTTATACTTGGTTTTTAGAGGCCTGTAACCACGCTTGTAATCCTGATGCTGCCTGGGTTGTTAACCTTAGTAACAATACCATTTTACAGGCAATTAATGCTGATGAGGGTTTATATGAAGAGTATAAAAAAATCTTAAAGCCAAGCAAGATTAACAACCACCATTATTACCCTGATTTACAAGCTATTGCGCCAAAATCAAACACCCCTTACACATCAGCACTGGTTATTGAACTTGAAAATAATGGTAAACAGAAAGTTGCTATTTTTTTACTTAAAACATTATCGGCAGGTTTTGATAAATATATGATTGACTTAGCCAACTCATATGCCGACCAAGTGCGTTTAATGATGGAAAGCATTAACCTTTTTGACCAAAACATTACAAACGAGCGCATTAAAAGTGAGCTTGAAATTGCTAAAAAAGTACAAAAAGAGTTAATGCCGAAACACTTTCCTGATTCAAATTATTTTGATTTGTGCGCATTTTCAAAAAGTGCATCTGAAGTTGGTGGAGATTATTTTGATTTTATTGAGCTTGATGATTATCGTTTGGCAACTATTGTTGCAGATGTATCGGGTTCAGGAACATCTGCCGCATTTTATATGGCTGAATTAAAAGGAATTTTTCAATCGCTTATTCAGTTAAATTTACCTGCTGATATGTTTTTGGAGTTTTGTAATGAAGCTTTGGGTAACTGCTTGGAGCGCTCGGTTTTTATAACCCTTACCTATTGCCTTTTCGATTTTCGGGAAAACCGTTTAACTTATGGAAGGGCTGGACATACTCCTGTTCTATTTTATTCAAGCAATGACCGCTCGGCCATGTTACTGAAAGATGAAGGGATGGGGCTTGGAATTATCCGCAATCGATCTTATTCGCGTTTTATAAATATTTATGAACGTAAGTTAAACCCTGGTGATGTTTATGTAATGTTTACTGATGGCATGACAGAAGCCAAAAATGATAGTGGCGAGGAATTTGGCGATGAACGTCTTCGTTTTAGCCTTGATAAAAACCATTTTTTAAAAGCAAAAGGTATTGTTGACCAAGTTATTGATGAATACGAACATTTTGGTATTAATAAAAAGGAACAAGATGATCGCTCATTATTGGTTATTAAAATTAAGTAATGCTAGTTGAAGATTTTATTGCTGACTTAGATGAAGTTAACAGAGATTTATGTTTTCAACTTCATGATTTTTTAGTGCAAAGCGTACCCAATGTTAACTATTGCATTAAATGGGGCGTTCCTTTTTATTACTACTATGGTAATCTGTGCTACATCAACCCCAAAAAACATTATTTAATTTTAGGATTTTACCAGGGTGCTAAATTGGCGAATCAATCGGGGATTTTAAAAGGGCAAGGTGCTTTAGTGCGCCATGTTATTATTAAATCGTTGGAAGATATATATCGGGCATCATTATTGGAGGTAGTTCAAGAAGCAATCATTTTAGATGAATTGCATTATGGCAAAAAAAGAAAGAAATGAAAGCTATAACTACATTTTTATTACTGCTAGTGTTTGGATTAAATGCCCAAAACCTGCAAAGGTGTGCAACAATCGGCAGCCCAGATAACTTCGATTATTCAACAATAAAAACTCCTTTGCAAGAAAACATAACGATCCCAGTTGTTGTGCATGTATTACACAATCAACAAAGTGGAGCTATACAAGGCAACAATATTTCGGTGGAACAAATCAATTCTCAAATTGAAAGATTAAACACAGATTTTGGTGGATTGAACTCCGAGTTAGATAATGTGCCTGCTGTTTTTGCTGATGCGGTAGCTTACAATGGTATTGGCTTTGATTTTAAATTAGCAGAATTAGACCCTGATGGGCAACCAACTAGTGGCATTACTAGAACCTATACAACAAAAGAACAGTTTAGAGTTGAAATTGACGATGCAAAGCAAAGCCTTTTAGATGGTGTAAATGGGTGGCCACGATCAACTTATATAAATATTTGGGTTGTACCTAATTTAGTTAGAACTGCAACCGATGGTAATGATTATACTATTTTAGGTCAGTCAACTTTTCCTGACCCTAATATTGATGAAAATTTAGATGGAATTGTAATATGGCATAAAAATTTTGGTGATAATACTGGTGTTTCAATTCCGCAAATCACTCAATATTGGAAAGGTAGGACATTAGTACATGAAATGGGTCATTTTTTCTCATTAAAACATATTTGGGGCGAAGCTCAAGGTTGCGAATTTGATGATAGTATTATTGATACACCTATTCAAAATTGGCGGTATTTTGGATGCCAAAATAGTATTCAAAGCAGTTGTGGCTCAAGTGACATGCACATGAATTTCATGGATTACGCTGATGATGTTTGTATGTACTTTTTCACTAATGGGCAAAAAGAACGCATGTTGCAGGCATTAAATAATCACCCTACACGAACAGATTTATTAACTGCTGGGGAAGACGCTTTTTTTACTTGTTCAGCAAAAGCGGGTAATGTATTATCGCCTGCTGAATTTGAAATTTGCTATGATGGAGAAGTTGAAATGTTAAGTGTTTTTAATGGTAATAGTGATTATAATCAAATTTGGGCGATTTGTGAACCCAACGGAACAATGTTAAATATATATGATACCGAACCCATAAGTTTTGCAGAATATGACGCTGGGTATTACGGTATTACTGTTATTAATTATGTAGCATGGGATAAACCTAATATTGAGGCACTTTTTGAAACCGATATATGGACAGTTTCAAGTTTTAAAGAAGCACTTTCAATAACAGGTATTTGTGCTGATATTCAACAATTTGGCTATCCAATTTTCACTTTATTGGATTATGGAAGCAGCCCTAAGTGTCCAGCATTTTCAACACAGCAAATTATTAACTTGAATTACACATTAGAAAGCTATGCAAATGGGTTTTATCTAAGCACTCAAAACCAATTTTCATCTGCTAAACTATATGACATTAAAGGGCAATTGATGAAAAGCACTGATAATAACAATCATTTTGAGGTTAAACAAATAGCAAGCGGACTTTATATTATCCACCTTACATTCTCCGATGGAAGCTTTTGGGTTAAAAAAGTAAGTGTACAATAACTTAAATTGTAAAACATTGCGATAAACGCTTATTATTTAGTTATTGCTTAAAGTATGAAACAAGTAATTAAGTGGTAGTACAAGCGTTATATTAGTATGAACACCCTTTACTTTTTGGAACGCCTAAAAGCCATTGCTTCTAATGGTTTAAATTATTACAAAACGCCTTACGATAAAGAGCGTTATGAAGAGTTAATGGACTTAGCAAGCCAGCAATACGCTCGATTATTTGATTTAGAGAAGGATAAAATCAATCAGCAATTTAAACAGGAAATTGGACAAATTACGCCAAAAGTGGGTGTTAACGGTTTAATAAAAAACGATAAAGGAGAATTGTTACTTGAATTGCGAAGCGATGATGATTGCTGGGGGATTATTGGGGGTTGGGCAGATTTAGGGGAAACACCAGAACAATCATTAAAGCGAGAATTTTTAGAGGAAGCCAATTTAGAAATTGAAATCACATCTAAACCAACCGTTTTTAGTAGAACACCCAGCAATATTTACCCTTTTACCTCTATACATTTAGTTTATGAGTGTAAAATAGTTGGAGGTACAATTAAAACAAGTCACGAAAGTCAACAAATTGCCCTTAAAAACCCAAAAGATATTAAACATTGGCATCGTGATCATAAAGAGTGGGTGAGGGAGTTATTACGGTAATTTTTTAAGTTTATCGTTCTTTGCCAGGCTACGCGCCCCTTTGCAAAAAAGAACCAAAATGCTAAACGATTCAATGTGATTTTCATTTTCAATGAAACCGCAGACAAGCTTTATATTACGCGCTTTATTGTTTTGCAATGCGACTTCATATAGCTTGCAGCTATCACTGCGAATCGTTAAATTTAACATGATAGTTCAAATTTTTAAAAAGGAAAACGATTGAAACCCTCCGTCCTTGCCAATAGTAGCTTTTGATATGACTGGGATGCACTCCAGTTGGAAATCTAAAAAGCATTGCTTCAGTTTTATGAGATTTCAGACTTTGCATTGAGCAAATCTGAAATGACGAAAAAAGGTTTCACCCTACCCCATCTCAACATAAGTGCGTTTAGCCTTACCACCAACTGGGGGGTTAAGTTTGCTTACCCTTACTTTCACGCCATTTTTCAGGTTAAAAGTGATTTTAATTTCATCATAAATAGCTTTACAAAGGGTTTCAATTAAATTGCGGCGGTTTTTGTTTTGTACTTCGCAAATTTTATACACGCTTTGGTAATTAATAGTTTGATTAATGTCGTCGGTTTGGGCGGCATTGCCCCAATCGTATTTTATGTAAACATCAAAGCTGTACCAGCCCCCAATTTGGGCTTCGGTTTCGTAAACGCCGTGATAGCCATATAATTCAATGCCTTCAATCGCAATTAGCTGCATAAAAGTTAACTTTGTGGCTAATTTATTGTTGATTATTTAGCAACAAAAACAATTTGAAGATTTAAATCAAAAAATCTATGTCAATAGCAAACGGAACGGCACAAGAAATTCACAAAACTGCCAAGCAAGACTTATATACGCATCCTGATTATTATATGATTGATGATTTGTTAACGGAAGAACATAAAATCATTCGTGAAAGTGTGCGTGATTGGGTTAAAAAAGAGGTTTCGCCGATTATTGAAGATTGTGCTCAGAAGTGCATTTTCCCCAAACAAATTATTAAAGGTTTGGGCGAAATTGGGGCATTCGGTCCTTTTGTGCCTGAAGAATATGGTGGGCATGGGCTAGACCAGATTTCGTATGGTATTATTATGCAGGAATTGGAGCGTTGCGATTCGGGTATCCGATCAACGGCATCAGTGCAAGGTTCATTGGTAATGTTTCCTATTTATACTTTTGGGTCGGAAGAGCAAAAGCATAAATATTTACCAAAATTAGCTACTGGCGAAATGATGGGTTGTTTTGGATTGACAGAACCGAACCATGGCAGTAATCCTAGTGGCATGGAAAGTTATTTTACAGATGCGGGCGACCATGTTATTTTAAATGGCTCAAAAATGTGGATTAGCAATGCACCATTTGCGGATATTGCAGTAGTGTGGGCTAAAAACCCAGAAGGTAAAATACAAGGTTTAATTTTGGAGCGTGGCATGGAGGGTTTTAGTACGCCTGAAACGCACGGTAAATGGTCATTACGAGCATCAGCAACGGGTGAGTTAGTATTTGATAATGTTAAGGTTCCTAAAGAAAATATATTACCAAAAGTAGCCAGTTTACGTGGCCCATTAACTTGTTTATCTTCAGCACGTTATGGTATTGCATGGGGTGCATTAGGTGCAGCTATGGATTGTTACGATTCAGCTTTACGTTATTCAAAAGAGCGTATTCAGTTTGATAAGCCAATTGCTGCTTTTCAGTTAACACAAAAAAAGTTGGCTGAAATGATTACAGAAATTACTAAAGGGCAATTATTAGCTTGGCGATTAGGGGTTTTAAAAAATGAGGGTAAAGCTACATCCAATCAAATATCAATGGCTAAACGTAACAATGTTGATATTGCATTGAAAATTGCACGTGAGGCTCGTCAAATTCATGGCGGTATGGGTATTACAGGCGAATATTCAATTATGCGCCACATGATGAATTTGGAGTCGGTAGTTACTTATGAAGGCACGCACGACATCCACTTGCTAATTACTGGTAATGATATTACGGGTATTCCTGCTTTTAAATAGAAAAACTTAATGAAAATAGACATCAATAACCCTTGGCACAAAGTAGCTCTGGGTAAAAAACCTCCTGAAATTGTTAATGGAATTATTGAAATTCCTAAAAACACAAGAGCAAAATACGAACTAGATAAAGATTCGGGCTTGCTTATAATGGATAGAGTTATCTACTCTTCTATGTATTATCCTGCCAATTACGGCTTTATTCCTAAAACATATTGCGACGATAAAGATCCATTGGATATTTTAATCCTTTCGCAGATACAAGTTGTCCCAATGTGCATTGTTTCTGCAAAAGTAATTGGTGTAATGAGGATGTTAGATAATGGAGAAAAAGATGACAAGATTATTGCCGTAGCAGAAAATGATATGAGCGTTAATCATATTAACGATATAACTGAATTACCAAAGCATTTTGTTTTAGAGCTTCGTAACTTTTTTGAAGACTATAAAAAGTTAGAAAACAAGTCGGTTGAAGTTGAAGAATTTCATGGAAAGCAAACAGCTATTGAAGTAATTAAGCAAAGTATGCTTGATTATATTGAGTACATTAAATAGAGTATTTTTAGTTTCATTAGCACTAAAATTAAAAGCTAACAAGTTTATAATTATCGTAGCTTTTTATAATTCACTATCTAATAACCATGTTAAAAGCTTACTGGACACACTATAGATTGCTTTTTAAACAAGCAAGCGGTACATCACGCGGGGTATTAACGCATAAAGACAGTTACTTCATTTTTATTGAAGACTTAGAAAACGCTGGTGTTACAGCTATTGGAGAATGTGGTTTACTAAAAGGCTTGAGTAGCGACCCTATAAAAGGCTATGAGCGATTTTTAGATAAGGTTTGCCATAATATTTATGATTTAGAAGAATTGGAAGATGAAATCATTCAATATCCTTCTATCCGTTTTGGATTGGAAATGGCCTTTGCTGATTTAGATGCCAAAGGGTCTAAAATTTTATTCCCATCTGATTTTACAGAAGGACTAGTTAAACAACCTATTAATGGTTTGGTTTGGATGGGCGAATTTGAGTTTATGAAATCTCAAATTGAAGAAAAAATAAAAGCGGGTTTTAATTGTATTAAGCTTAAAATTGGTGCTATCGATTTTGAGCAAGAGTTAGCATTAATAAAAAATATTCGTAATGAATTTAAAGTCAATGAAATTGAAATTAGAGTAGATGCCAATGGAGCATTTTCAATTAATGAAGCAATGGAAAAACTAAAGCGATTGTCTGACTTGGATTTACACTCTATTGAACAGCCAATTAAACAAGGACAATTTGAAGCAATGGCACAACTTTGCGAAAGTACCCCTTTACCTATTGCATTGGATGAAGAGTTGATTGGTATCCATGATTTAAATGAAAAGAAAACATTACTGAAGGCTATAAATCCTCAATATATTATTTTAAAACCAAGTTTATTGGGGGGCTGGCAAGCATCAGAAGAATGGATTGACTTAGCCGAAGCACAGAATATTGGCTGGTGGGCAACCTCGGCTTTAGAATCGAATATTGGATTAAATGCAATTGCTCAATGGACTTATGAGCTAAATAATCCTATGCACCAAGGTTTAGGTACTGGGCAGCTTTATACCAATAATATCCCAAGCCCACTTTATATTGAGAAGGGAAGTATTGGGTATAAGCCCAAAGATGAGTGGGATTTTCACATTTTGAGTTAACTTTTCCAATCTTAAAAATGGTAAATTTTGAGTATCTTAATATTAAAATTAAGACACATAGCATGAAAAGATTTCTACTTTTAGTTTTATTGATACCTTTTTTTACGGCGGCCCAATGCGATGAAAAAAAGAATAGTGCCTTCACGTTTGAATTTGAAGGTCATACTTATCAAATAGTTAATCAGTTGTTTTTTTGGGAGGAAGCAGCGGATTGCGCACGCTCACTAGGGGGGTATTTAGCTGAAATAAATAGCCAAGCTGAACAAGATACCATTTATAGTGCTATCCAATTATCAGGAATACCAAGCGATTATACAAATGTTTCAGATGGAGGCAACATTGCTTATGTATGGATTGGTGGAACTGACCATGATGAAGAAGGCATTTGGGTTTGGGACGGTGATGACGATGGTGAAAGCACCCATTTTTTTACTGGTACATACCTTGAATGGGAAGTTATTAACGAACAATTTATCTTTTGGGGTGGCGCATCGGAAGGAAATGTTGACGAACCCGACGACTCGGGAGGACAAGATGGTTTGGGTTTAGCACTAGAAGACTGGCCATTTGGCAAAGCAGGCGAATGGAACGATATTGATATTAATAATAGTTTATATTATGTTGTTGAATGGGGCATTTTTGAACCTCCAACAAATGCATCATTAATTAGTAATACTATACCTATTGAATTATATCCCAACCCTGCTAAAGAACAATTTTCAATTAAAATAGGACGCCATCAGATAAATCAGTTAAACATTTATAATGCTATGGGGCAACAAATGGTTTTTGAAAACCTTAACAAAACAACATACGATATCAGCAATTTTGCAAAGGGCGTTTATTTTGTTGAGGTGTTTTTAGAAAATGGAAAAAAAAGTGTGCAAAAGCTAATGGTTAAATAATGACAAATTTTAAGTACACTATTAGTTTTTGTTTAGCAATATCAATCATTATTGTGTCATGTAGCGGCTTAAAACATAACTGGAAAATATCTGATTCTCTCCTAAAAAAAGAGGCTATGAATTTTCAAGATGAAATGAATACTCATTACAAAAATCCAGTTACTTCTCCATTAGACAGCTTGGATTTAGTAGCTTTTGAAGGCTTAGATTTTTTCGATGTAAATGATAAATACCGAGTTATTGCTAAACTAAAACTAACGCCAAATGCTGAAAGTTTTGAAATGGCAACCTCTACTGATAGATTACCCGTTTACAGGCAATATGGTATTTTAAGTTTTAAACTTAACGAACAAGACTTACGACTTTCAGTTTATGAAAATGTAGCTTTAAAAGAAAAAGAAGAATATAAGGATTATCTGTTTTTACCTTTTAAGGATGCCACAAATGGTTTTGGTAGTTATGGAGGTGGACGTTATTTAGATTTGGAAAAGCCAAAAGAAGGAAAGTTTATGGTAATCGATTTTAACAAAGCCTACAACCCTTACTGTGCCTATTCTGATAAATATTCATGCCCTGTACCACCACGAGAAAACCATTTAGATATTGAAATTAAGGCTGGCGTAAAGAGACCTAAAGGGCATTAACTTAAAGATTGCTTCAAAACCATTTCAACATCTACTTCTGTTTGATAGAAGGATAACAATTTCATCATTACTTCTTCTAATAATGTGTCTGGACATGATGCCCCACTGGTAATAATGATATTACAAGGTGATTGTGGTAAAAAATTAGTTGTTGTTTTAATTGAATGGCTTTTTAAATCAAAGTGATTTATTAGCGTTTCACTTTCAATTTCTTTAGCTGAACTAATAAAGTAAGTAGGCATTTTTTCTTCACATAACTCAACTAAATGAGATGTATTTGAACTATTATAACCGCCAATTACAAATGCAATATCTGCATTAGCTTGTTCTAATAAATGATAAGTAGCGGTTTGATTATCATTAGTAGCATAACAAAGTGTATCTCGTGTGTCAGCAAAATGTTCTTTTATATTTTCAATCCCAAATTGCTTGGCTAAAGTAGCTTTTAAAAATTGAGCAATACCTCTAGTATCTTCCGCTAGCATAGTAGTTTGGTTAACCACTCCCAATTTATCCAAATGAATTTTAGGATCAAAACTTTCTGATGTTCGCCCTTTAAAGTAATTCCAAAATTGAGTTATTGGTTTTTTACCTTGAATGAAATCAGCCAATAGAATTGTTTCTTCCATGTTTTTTACAATTAAAGTTGCACCATTAGCCGCGGCATGTGAAAAAGTGGCTTTGGTTTCTTCATGGTAAGGTTTACCATGTACAATTATTGTAAAACCCTTTTGCGCAATTTTTTGCGAACGATTCCAAACTTTAGAAACAAAAGGACAGGTCGTATCATACTCTTCAACCAAAAGTCCAATTTTATTTAATCGCTCTTTTTGTTTAAGCGTTGTGCCAAAAGCAGGTATTAGTACAACATCATTTTGTGTGATTGTATCCCAACTAATTAACTGATTGCCTTTAGTATCCATTAAAAAATCAATGCCCTTTTCCTTTAAATCGGCATTAACAATAGGATTGTGAATCATTTCACTAAGGAAAAAAATGCGTTTATCTGGATATTTTTCAATGGCATTATAAGCTCGTTCAATGGCATTTTCAACGCCATAACAAAAACCAAAGTGACGCGCCAGCCAAAAAGTTACTTTTCCAAAATTGAGCTTTGTAGGCGAAAAGTCCTTTTTACTAGGATCTTGTAATTGCCTTGCCTTTTTAACCTTAGCTATTATTTCGCTTTTAAAATGCTGAGGTACGTTAAATGTACGCATGCCTATCTTTTAGTTATCAACGGCAATAAGGTTATTAACCATATTTAAAACAATATTTAATTGTTGCTGCCTTGATAACAAGCTATTATCAATTAAAGTTGCATCATCGGCTTTATAAAGTGGACTTTCTTTACGCTGTGTATCTACTAAATCACGATGTTGTAAATTATCCTTAACATCTTCCATGCTTATACTATCCCCTTTTGATATCATTTCATCGTAACGTCGCTTGGCACGTGTTTCTAAATCGGCTGTTACAAATAATTTTAGCTCAGCTTCGGGGAAAACAACCGTACCAATATCTCTACCATCCATTACAATACCCTTATTTGCGCCTAACTTGCGTTGCTGCTCTACTAAAAATTCACGAACTTCTTTTATTACACTTACTTCGCTTACATATTCGGCAACCATTTGCGAGCGAATAAGTCTTTCAACATTTTCATTATTTAAAAATGTAGTAACTCCACCATCTTCATTGGCTTCAAAATGAATTTGAATTTGACTTAATGCAGCAATTACATCCGAATGATTTTCGACAGTGATACCATTTTGTACAGCATATAGGGTTACTGCCCTATACATTGCTCCTGAGTCAATATACAAATAACCAAGAGCCTTTGCTAAATCTTTAGCCAAAGTACTTTTTCCGCATGACGAGTAGCCATCAATTGCAATAACTATTTTATCCATTCGGGTACAAAGATAATTAGGCTTTAGGCAAATGCATTATGATATTGTAAATGCTATATTTGAACAAAAAGTATTTTGCCTGAAATAAGTTCAACCGAAGAAAATTATTTAAAAGCAATTTTTAAAATTATTGAAGCTAAAACCGATAGCAATTTTGCAGCTACGGGTGAAATTGCTAATAGTATTAATGCAAGTTCGGCATCGGTTACAGATATGTTAAAGCGTTTATTTAGTAAAGATTTAATTATTTACAAACCATATTATGGGGCAAAGTTGAATGAAGAGGGTGAAAAGATAGCTACATTATTAGTTAGAAAACATAGATTATGGGAGGTGTTTTTAGTTGATAAACTAAAATTTTCATGGTCAGAAGTTCACCCAATTGCGGAACAATTAGAACATATTAAGTCAAACGAGTTAATTAACCGCCTTGATGATTTTTTAGATTATCCTCAAACAGACCCGCATGGAGACCCTATACCTGATAAAGATGGTAATATTACAGAAATTGAGGAAATCCTTTTATCTGAATTAAAAGAAGGCGAAAATGGCTTAGTGGTTGGCGTTAAAATTCACACCAAACAGTTTTTAGATTACCTAGATTCGTTAAAATTAATTTTAGGCTCAAACATTAAAGTGGTAAAAATATTTTCGTTTGATTCGTCGATGATGATAAAGGTTAATGACAGTGAAAGCATCCAAGTTTCGGATAAGGTTAGTGCGAACCTTTATGTAAAAAAGCAATAAAAAAAGCCTCGCAATTTGCGAGGCTTTTTTATCAATTTAAAGTTGCAATTTATTAACGTGCAACTGCAATTTGTTTATGTACAGCTTTACCATTTAAGCTAATAGTAACAATGTAATTAGCTGATGGCAAATGGCTTATATCGAAATTAAATTTAGCAGCACCTGATACTTGTTGCTTTTGCGAAGCTACCAATTGCCCTGTAAGGCTATATATATCAACTACACCTATACCTTCTTCATTTGTTGTTAAATCAACATTAACAACATTAGATGTTGGATTAGGGTAAACATTGATTTGTGCATCATTAATATCTTCAATATCAGTTGATGGAGTTATTGGTGGGATAGAAACTGCATCATCGCAACCAAAAGGTGTTAATGAAGTTGTACGGAACACACCATTACCATGAGATCCTGCGTAAATAACGTCGCAATATGAAAACTGTGCAACATCAACATTACGCGCCATTGGTACTTTAACCAAAGTTGTAACGGCTACCGAGTTGATTACACTGCCGTCATCTGGCATACCATTTTCTTCTGTCCATGTATAGTTTGGTGGGTTATTAAAATCAGCAGTGCCTAACCATGCTCCATTTACACCACCAACCATTACATCGCGACCTGAAGGACCTCCAACATCAACAACAGTAAATAATGGCATTTCAGGTAAATCGCCTTGTATGCTTGAATATGAAGGGTTTGACGAATTGGCATTTTCAGAACGATATACAAAGCTTGCATTACCAAAGTTACCTGCAGTAACAACAACTTCATTAGGGAAGTTTGAGTTAACTGCAATGCCGCTTATGTAACGACCACTTGCCACAGTTTCTTGAACTGGGTTTTCAGGGGATTCATTTAAGCCACTTACACGTGTAACACGCCCGTTTGAGGTACCCCAATAAATATCATCGCCATTTGGTGAAAAAGCAATTGCTGTAACTGAACCACCTGCGGTTGAAGGGCTATTACCTGGGTATCCCCCAAGTTTAACAAAGAAAGGTGTTACTCCTAAGTTTAACATATCATAGGTAATCCACATATCGCCACTATTATTACCCATAGCAAAAACCGAACGTTGAATTTTTGGACTTGGAATTACCCTATCAGCTTCTTCATCATAAGCAAGGTATAAAGTTGGCTCAGTATAAACATTTAAACAGCCAGTACAATAATTACCGTAGTTAGTTCCTGAATCAAAGCAATCATTATTTGCAGGGTTTTTGCATAATGTATTACCTGGGTTTCCTGGCTTTTGATTTGTAACTTGCTCTAAATCATCAGTAACAATAAATGATTGTCCGTTATGGGTAATAAATCCTGGGTAAACATAATTGCCATCTTGGTCTTTAGGTAGCTTAAATGATGAAGTTGCATAATATAAATCAACATCTTCCCAAATTGCATGCGGGTTGATAAAGCGTGCATTATCCATTGAACCATCACCATCAACATCGGGTCCCCAGTTATCAGATCCTGAATTTAAGAACGTCCCTCCTGAATTACCACCATTGGTTGAAAAACCAATATCGCCATTTTGAGAACTTACAATTCCAATTTGAGTATTGACTTTTGAAAGTGATACATATGCACCATCTCCTCCATATACAAACTGACCGTAGCCTATTGAGTTTACATCATAAGTAAGAATTGAGCATCCATTATCTTGAGAACCACCGATAACGGTACCATCGATACCAGCATCAATATTATAGTACTGAGTAATTCCTAATCCTTTATTGCGAGAATTAAATGATGGGTATTGGTCTGACGCATTGCTAGTATAATAAATACCTCCATCATTACCTATATACATTTCATCGCCACTACCAGGTACAAAAGCAACTACATGTTTATCGGGATGTACATATTGTGGTGAAGTTTCGCCACCCCCATAGTTATCTACTTGGTATGCACCGCCACCAGCACTCCATGTCCATAATGTTAAACCACCAATATAAATTCTATCAGGATCTGTTGATGAAACACCTAGTGCTAAATCATAAGAGCCTTGGCAGTTACCATTTGCAGCTAAACCAACGGGATTAAAATAATCACCACCGTCAACTACTTTAGTCCAACTTTCAGGGTTTAAACCACCATCAGTTGTACGGTAAATATCTAAGATACAGTTTGTTATTAAAGCACCAACATACATTGTATTAGGGTCGCTAGGGCTAATTGCTAATACTTTTCGGTTGCCAACACTAACTAAACCATTTCCTGATACATCAGTGAAATTATCACCACCATCGGTTGAAATGTGAATTCGGCTACCAACTGAAGCCAAAACGTTTCCATTGGGGGCTACTTGAACATCGTGTGATGTACCTGAGTTAGAAATTAAATTAGCATTTTGCCATGTTTCTCCATCATCCGAATACTTTAAGCCTGAGTTGGTTGCGGCATAAAGACGAGAACCATCGGAAGCCAATCTATTTACAAATGCATAATCATTTGAGTTGGCTGTTGCATCAATTAATGTTAGTGTTTCTCCACCATCAGTTGATTTAAAAATACCAATACCAGCATTTGAAAATGTTTGCTCATAAATTACCTCGAAAGATGAACCTGTACCAACGTACAAAGTTCCATCTGATGTTTGGGTAATGCTTGATACATTACGGCAGTTTACTAGTAAAGAGTTTTCTAATAAAGCCCAATTTTGCCCCCCATCGGTTGATTTCCATAATCCGCCTGTAACACCACCTGTGTACATAGTTTTGTGGGTATCATCAGTAACATCGAAATGGATAACACGGGTTCGCCCACCAACATTGGTTGGGCCTAAAAACTCCCATTTAATATTATCGCCTGATTTTTGAACGTTAGCATTTTTTTTGCGAAAATCCGCAACTGATTTGCGTGATTGATGTACATCTTCTAATGGTACCGTACCTGTTTCTTGGTTCACAAATACCTCGAACCAATGTTCAGCAGCTCCTTTAAATTTGTGCCCGAATTTTATTGCGGGTTTTGTTGTTTCGGTTGGTTGTTTAACTTGTTGTTGGTTGTTGTTAAACAACACAAACACCAAACATACAGCCGTTGCCGAAAGTAAAAGTGTAACTAGTTTCTTCATTGCACATGAATTTTATTGATAATTTAAATATGTTTTTCAGCATGGTATGATGAACGCACCAAAGGTCCGCTTTCAACAAAATCGAAGCCTTTTGCAAGGCCTATTTCTCGATATTCGTCAAAAAGATCAGGATGAACAAAATCAATAACAGGATGATGGCTTTTTGTAGGTTGTAAGTATTGCCCAAGTGTTAATACGTCGCAACCATGATCAACCAAATCATCCATAATTTTAAGTACTTCATCATAAGTTTCGCCCAAACCTAGCATTATACCAGATTTGGTTCTACATCCATATTGTTTTGTTTTTTGAATTTGTTGCAAGCTACGGGCATACTTCGCCTGCGGCCTTACCGGACGGTATAGACGTTCTACTGTTTCCATATTATGTGAAACAACTTCAGGCATTTCGCTTATTACGGTATATAGATTATCCCATTTACCTCTAAAGTCGGGAATTAGGGTCTCAATGGTTGTATGGGGGCTCATTTTTCTTACTTGCCTAATAGTTTCAGCCCAAATAAATGCACCTCCGTCTTTTAACTCATCGCGGTTAACTGATGTTAAAACACAATGTTTAACTCCCATTAAGTTTACTGCTTCAGCAACTCTTCTTGGTTCATCGGTATCATACTCGTTTGGCCGACCTGTAATAACTGCACAAAAAGAACAACTGCGTGTGCAAACATTGCCTAAAATCATAAAAGTTGCTGTACCGGCCCCCCAGCACTCACCCATATTAGGGCAATTACCACTTTCGCATATTGTATGAAGCTTATATTCATCAACTAAACGGCGTACTTTTTTGTAATTTTCACCAATAGGTAGTTTTACGCGAAGCCAATCTGGCTTGCGTTTTTTTTCTTTTTGTATTACTGGTAAATCTATCACTGGGCTAAATTAACAAATGTTAGTTTAATTAAACCCATGTTAAGGGGTTAAAGTTCACACAATATTATGTTGATTTTAACTTAATAGATGATGAAAAATGGTCTATTTGTCTGCTGTATTTTACTAATTATCCACAAATATTGAAAATTAGGTTTGATTTTACTCAATAATAGGTTTAAGTTTAGGTGCAACTAAGTAAACTTGCCCTTAAATTTGGGCTTTATTAAAATATCTACATGCAAGGGAGAGATTTTGAGCAATATTCGCATGAGGAGGTATTTGAACTGGTACAACAGTTTGAAGAAAATTTAGCTGGTAATGGTAATACTTTTTTACAAGAGGTTAGCTTTTTAAAAATTATTGAATTTTACGAAGAACGTTTTGACTCAAAAAAAGCACACGACGTAACAGTAATTGCACTTGAGCAATATGCTTTTTCGGCTATTTTGTGGATTAAAAAAGCACGTTTTTTAAGTGACATGGGGCAAAGCGAACAAGCTTTACAAACTTTAGAACATGCTTATATTTTAGATAATCAAGAAATTGAAATGCATTTGTTGAAAGCTGAAATTTTTGCAGGAATGCAACGCTACAACGAATCAATTGAAATACTAAATAATTGCTTAGTTTTTGCTGACAACTTTGAAAAGTTAGATATTTTATGCAGCTTGGCAGATATTCACGAATCATTTTTTGCACCACGACAAGCTTTTGAGGCCTTAAAAAAAGCATTGTACATTGCCCCAGGAAATATTGAAATTTTAGAACGCATTAACTTTTGTGTTGATGACTTGAAAAATTTTGAAGAGAGCATTAACTTACACAAAGAAATAATTGACCTTGAACCATATAGCTACCATGCTTGGTTTAACTTAGGGCAAGCTTATGCAGCTATAAAATTATTTGAAAAGGCAATTGATGCTTATAGTTACTGTTTAGCTATTAAAGAAAATTTTTATCATGGCTTAATGGAAAGTGGTGAATGTTTTTATGAATTAAAACAATACTCAAAAGCCCTTGAATTTTACCTAGATGCAGCAAAAATTGAACGCCCTGATGAAGATTTAAATTATAGTATTGGTTTTACTCATTATCACTTAGGCAACTTAGGTAAAGCCATTTATTATTTTAAAAAAACCATTTCAATAGACCCTACTTTTCAAGATGCTTATTTTCAATTAGGGCGCATAAATCAACAACAAGGTTTACACGAAGTGGCTTTAAAATGTTACAAAAAAGCCATTAATTTTGAAGAAGATAATGTTGAATATTTAGTGGCATTTGCTGATTTATGTTTCTTACAATCAAAGCATTATCAGGCATCTGAAAACTACTTAATTGCTTTGCAACACGACCCCATGAATGAAGGAATTTGGGTTAAATTATCTGATTGCTACAATGACTTAGAGTTGTTTGAAGAGGCTACCTTAATAAGCCGACATGGTTTAAATGCTATACCTAACTCATCCAAGCTATTATATTTAAATGGTATTTACGAATGGAAATGTGGGCGTAAAAGTGCTGCTTTTGAATTTTTTGAAGATGCACTAGATATTTCGCCAACAGGCTTTACTATTATATTTGAATATTTACCTACGCTAAAGCAAAACAAACAACTAAATCAATTGTTATTGATGCGTTAAATGCTAGTATTTTAGCAAACTAATGAGGAACTATATTTCAATTGCCCTTAAAGGGCTTTTAATGGGTATGGCTGAAATTGTACCAGGAGTTTCGGGTGGCACAATAGCATTTATTACAGGCATTTACGAGCGGTTACTCAATGCTATAAAAGCCGCAAACCCTAAAACAGCATTGCTTTTACTTAAAGGCGAATTTGTAGTATTTTGGCAAAAGTTAGATGGCAATTTTTTACTAGCCTTACTTATAGGCATGGCTGCTGGCATTGTGATTGGAGTTACAGGCATTAGCTGGTTACTTGATAATCAACCCATTTTTATTTGGTCCTTCTTTTTTGGATTAATTATAGCTTCGGTAATTTATATTGGGCGGCAAGTGAGCCAATGGAATTTTTTAAGTATTACCTTATTAATTATTGGTGCGGTAATAGCATTTATAATCACTTTAGCCGCACCAGCCAATGGTAACGAGGCACTTTGGTATGTTTTTATATCAGGGGCAATTGCTATATCAGCATTAATATTACCAGGCATTTCAGGCAGTTTTATTTTACTTTTAATGGGTATGTACACCTATATCATCCCTTTACTAAAAAGTGTTTTAAAAACTTTTGATACAAGCGCATTATTAGTAATTGCAGTTTTTGGTGCAGGCTGTTTTACTGGTTTAATGAGTATTTCGCGACTACTTTCATGGACATTTAAGAATTACAAAAACAATACCTTAGCATTATTAACAGGCTTTATGATGGGGTCTTTAAACAAAATATGGCCTTGGCGAATACCTACAAATTGGACAACTGATGAGCATGGGATGATGGATAAAGTTTTGAGTGAAGCCAATTTATTACCTGCTCAATATTTAGAGTTAACTGGTAACGAACCACAACTATTTGTAGCCATTATAGCTACTATTACGGGCTTTGCTTTGGTTTTTGTTTTGGATAAATTTTCAATAAGCGGCAACAAATGAGGCAGTTCGGTTTAATAGGCAAAAGCTTAGGGCATTCTTTTTCAAAAAAATACTTTACACAAAAATTTGAAAATGAAAGAATTGAAGGATGCCATTACAATTTGTTTGAATTGCCCCAAATTGAAGATTTAGTATCTCTTATTAAAAAAGCGGAAAATCTTAAAGGTCTAAATGTAACTATCCCATATAAGGAAGAGGTTATTCCTTTTTTAGATAAATTAAGCACAGATGCACAAAAAATTGGAGCCGTTAATACCATTGCATTTACATCTAGTGAAATAATTGGGCATAATACTGATGCTTATGGTTTTAAGCATTCGCTGTTGCCATTACTAAAACCACACCATAAAAAGGCTTTAATATTAGGAACTGGTGGAGCCAGCAAAGCGATAGCTTTTGTTTTAAATCAACTTGATATAAATTATAAGTTTGTATCACGAAATTCAAATAAGGGATTAGTTTACAAAAAACTAGATGAGTCAATTATTGAAACACATTCTTTAATTATCAATACTACGCCATTAGGCACAAGCCCGCATACAAAACAATGTCCTGATATTCCATATCAATATTTAACAGAACAACACTTGTTATACGATTTAATCTACAACCCTTCAACAACTCTATTTATGCAAAAAGGATTGGAAAAAGGTTCAGGTGTGAAAAGTGGTTATGAGATGTTGATACTGCAAGCCGAAAAGGCATGGCAAATTTGGAATGCAGATTAGGTTTTAGTAGTGAGTAGTTTAACTGTTTTCTATTTTGAAAATTAACATTACCACTCAAGCAAGGCCAATACAAAATAGTTACGGGTAGTATAAGCAGGTATAACCATTTGGTTGTGGCTTATCTGTTCGCCGTGTTTGGGCGACATAAGCATGTCATATTTTTCGGAGTTAAAAAGGGTTTGTATGCCCGATGCCCCTTTTTTATTAATGGTAAATCCGTTTACGGGTGAGATATAATCAATTTTTTCGTTAAACACTAAACGAATGTTTTTACCATTATTTAAAACCCCAACCGATGAAAAAATACCATTATCATTTTCGGAATACTGGCGTTTTTTTAAAACCTCAAAATTTTCCATCGCTCCAGTGTCATCAAGTGTTAAAACTACTAAATCGCCATACTCATAAGTTTCAATGTCTCGTTCTCTACCAGCAAAAATATCGGTATAAATATTGGCCGAACTATTTACCATAAGGTTTTTCTCATAAAACTCAGCAACTAGTAAAGTACCTCTATTTTTAGTTGGAATTAGTTTAAGCACCTTTAATTTACTTAATTGACTTTTTGAGCCTAAAAGTGCCTTTTTAGCTGTTTTATCATTTATTTGCTTATCAAAAATATTAAAAACTGAGCTTTGCCACTCCATGTTTTCCATATCTAATTGGCTGAAATGATAACCTGTTTCGTCTGCTGATTCAGTATAAATGCCACCTACTTGCACAAAGCCATTTTGCTGATCAACTGCATATTTTAAATTTTTAATTTTAAAGTTTTCATTTTCAAAAATCTGGCTTTTCAAAGTATCGGCTGTTAAACCTATAAATTCTACCATTTCAATTCCGTCGCCAGCAAACAAGCCACTTTTAGCTTTTTCAAAAACTACTACAACTTCGCCATTTATATTTATTAAGGATTCCTTAAAAACCCAATCATTGTCCTTTTTAATTTTTTGGCTGTACAATTTATTCAAGTCAGCATCCATTACAATTATCTCAACATTTAAATCAGCACTTTGCTTATCAATAATTTCAAGCACAAAACGGCTACGGTTAATGTTGTGGTTTAGGCGCACAGTTTCATCACCATAGTTTAAATAGTTAACTAGCATAGGTTCGCCAGTAATGCGGAACTGAAAATCGTAAGGTTGAACTAAAACGCTGGTTCGGTTGCCATTTTTTACTGAATAAAAGGCATAAGCTCCAGTATTGGTAATTACCAAATCGATGATTTTGAGCTTCTTATATTTAAATTGAAGCTTTTTTGACCAGTTGAGGCTTAAATCGTTGGCATTGTAGGCATTTATTTCAAAATAGTTTTTGCCATACTTGTGTAGGATGATGTTATCGCCTACTTTACCAACAATATCAAAATGGGTTATTTCATTAGAAAGCTTTTGCGGGCTAGTAGTCATTATATTTTGACTAAACCCACAAAAGCTTATTAATAATAATATTAAAGTTAAGTACTTCATTGAGCACCTAAGGTAAATTAATCAGCGCTATGATGCTATTATTAAATAGCTATTTTTTTCTCCTCAATCATTTTGCGCATGTTGATCAGTGCATAACGCATACGCCCTAAAGCGGTATTAATGCTAACATTCGTCATTACCGAAATTTCTTTAAAACTTAAATCGGCATAGTGGCGCAAAATAACTACCTCTTTTTGCTCTGGCGGTAGGCTTTCAACCAAACCACGCACTTTAGCACGTGCTTCTTCTTTAATCATAGAGCTTTCGCCGTTTTCTTGCGATACACGGATAATATCAAAAATATCAAAGCCCTCTTGATTGGTAACGGTTGGCGTGCGCTTGCTTTTACGATAGTTATCAATACATAAGTTATAAGCAATACGCATAGCCCAAGGTAAAAACTTACCCTCTTCTGAGTAGTTGCCTTTGTGTAATGAGTCAATAATTTTTACAAAAGTATCTTGGAAGATGTCTTCTGCAATGACATCATTTTTAACAAATAAATAAATTGAGGTATAAATTTTTGATTTGTGGCGCTTCAATAATTCAGCTAATGCTTTTTGCTCGCCTTTAACGTAAACTTTTACCAGTTCTTGATCGTTCATTGACTGTAACTGCATACTTCTTGAGTTTAAAATGTTAGAAAAAATAAAGTAAGCGTAACAGTCTAATCTATAATGTTAATTTTGGTAAAGTTATTTGAGTTATACGTTAAGGAACAATAACTGTTCCGAAAAATCAAAAATAAGGGAATTTTTTGTTTATGCAAGAAAATATTGAAAATTTTGATGCAAAAAAGCATATAATTATAAAAGGAGCACGCCAACACAACCTAAAAAACGTTGATGTTGCCATACCTCGAAAGCAATTAGTAGTGGTTACTGGGGTATCTGGTTCGGGTAAATCGTCCTTAACTATAGACACTTTATACGCCGAAGGTCAACGCCGCTACGTTGAAAGTTTATCATCTTATGCTCGGCAATTTTTAAATCGAATGGATAAACCTGATGTTGATTACATTAGGGGTATTTGCCCAGCAATTGCCATTGAGCAAAAAGTTTCAACCCGCACCAGCCGATCAACCGTAGGTACCTTAACTGAAATTTACGATTACTTACGCATCCTTTATGCCCGTTTAGGTAAAACCTACTCACCTAAAAGCGGCGAATTGGTAACTAAAGACAGCGTTACTACCGTTGTTAATGCGGTTATGGACTTAACAGAAGGCAGCCGCTGCGTTATTATGATTCCCATTAAAATCCACAAGGGGCGTACTTTGGAGCAGGAACTTTCATTACTATTACAAAAAGGATTTAGCAGATTGTGGTATGATGGTAAACTTTTAAAAATTGAAGGAATAGATACTTCTATTATTAAAAAATCATCCAATCTGCATATTATCATTGATAGGATTGCTGTTAAAGAATCAGATACAGATTTACCTGCGCGAGTAGCAGATTCAGCCCAGGTAGCATTTGATGAAAGCAATGGCGATTGCCTAATTGAAGTTATCGATGGTGAACGATTGCATTTTTCAAATCGTTTTGAGCGAGATGGGCAAATTTTTGAAGAACCATCGCCTCATTTATTTAATTTCAATAATCCTTTTGGAGCTTGTAAGCGTTGCGAAGGTTTTGGGCAAACCATTGGTATTGACGCTGATTTGGTTTTCCCTAATAAAAACCTATCGGTTTATGAAGATGCTGTTGCCCCATGGAAAGGAGAGAAAATGGGTAAATGGAAAGAAGCATTAATTGCAGTTGCTTCACAAATTAAATTTCCAATTCACCGACCAGTTAAGGACTTAACCGAAGCAGAAATGGACCTGCTTTGGGAGGGTAATGAATACTTTGAAGGCATAAAAGGCTTTTTTAAATACCTTGAAGGCAATAGTTATAAAATGCACTATCGCATTTTAATGGCACGCTATCGAGGGCGCACACTTTGTCCAGAATGCAAGGGAGCGCGCTTACGCAAGGATACCCAATATGTAAAAATCGATGGTAAAACCATTAACCAATTGGTTATGATGCCAATTGACGAATTGAAACTTCATTTTGAAAATATTCAGCTAAATGAATATGAGCAAACCATCGCTAAACGAGTTTTAATTGAGGTTAACAATCGCCTGCAATTTATGTGTGATGTTGGTCTAGGCTACTTAACCCTTAATCGTTTGTCTTCAACCCTTTCAGGCGGCGAAACGCAACGTATAAATCTTACTCGAACATTGGGTAGCAACTTAACTAACTCCTTATATATTTTGGATGAACCAAGTATTGGTTTACACCCTCGAGATACAACGCGATTGATAAAAGTGCTTAAAAACTTACGCGATTTGGGCAATACCGTTGTGGTAGTTGAACACGAGGAAGATGTAATTCGATCAGCAGATTATATTATTGATATGGGACCTTTTGCAGGCCGTTTAGGCGGTGAAGTGATATTTAGTGATTCCGCAGAGGCTATCATGGTTTCAAAAGAAAGCCTAACAGGCAAATATTTACGGGAGGAATTGATGATTGATTTGCCGCAAAAGCGTCGCAAAGCCAGCAATTACATTGAAATACAAAGTGCACGCTTGCACAACTTGAAAGACTTTGATGTAAAATTCCCATTAAATGCGTTAACAGTAGTTACAGGCGTTTCGGGTTCTGGCAAAACCACTTTAGTTAAAGATGTTTTATACCCTTGTGTTAGTAGCTTATTAAGTGGGGCAGGACAAAAATTAAAACATAGTAATGGCGCACATGGCGATTGGAAACAAATCAAGCAAATTGAATTAATTAATCAAAGCCCTTTAGGCCGCTCAAGCCGCTCAAATCCTGTAACTTATGTAAAAGCTTACGATGCCATTCGTAAACTATTTTCAGATCACAAATTATCAAAAGTAAGGGGCTATAAACCCAAACATTTTAGCTTTAATGTAGAGGGTGGCCGATGCGAAGAATGCAAAGGCGAAGGTTTTGTAACGGTTGAAATGCAGTTTTTAGCTGATGTTCAATTAAAATGCGATGAATGCCAAGGATTACGTTTTAAGCCCGAGTTGCTTGAAATTAAATATAAAAACAAGCATATAACTGAAGTGCTTGAAATGACGATTGATGAAGCAATTGAGTTTTTCGCTGATAAAAAAGAGATTATTAAAAAGTTGCAGCCGCTTCAAGATGTTGGTTTGGGCTATGTTCAATTAGGGCAATCGTCTAGTACTTTATCGGGTGGCGAGGCACAGCGAGTTAAACTAGCTTCCTTTTTAACGTTGGGTAAACGCGCCGAATCTGTGCTTTTTATTTTTGATGAACCAACAACGGGGCTTCACTTTCATGATATTAGCAAGTTATTAGCTAGCTTAAATGCTTTGGTTGAAAATGGGCATTCGGTTATTGTTATCGAGCATAATTTGGATGTGATTAAATGCGCTGATTGGATTATTGATTTAGGACCAGGTGGAGGAATCAATGGGGGACATTTACTTTATCAAGGCACCCCAGAAAGTATAATTGACATCAAAGAATCGTTTACAGGGCAATATTTAAAGGGTAAGTTGAGCTTGACGATTAAGTAATACCAAACTTTTCAAGCTTTAACCTACCAGTATTAACAACAAGAATTTTTTTATCCTTTGGAATGTCAATTTCGCCATCTTCTTTTAACTGCATTAAAAGGGCTAGACCAGCAATTCCGGATGGTTCACAGTTTATGCTAAAATCGGCAGCAACTTTATATGCCTTTTCAACAAATTCCTCTTCTACTCCCACTATACCACTTGCCCTATCAAAGTCTGCTGGGTTCGTTTTATTATAAACATAGCCTTCGTCAATAATCTTTTCGCAGATAACTTTGTTTTCATTATCTGAAAACACGGATGAATACAATTTATCCATTTTAGAGTTTGGATTAAAAGTCGTAGCCCCATAAACTTTTATGTTATTTAAGCCTTTACGCCTTACGAACATACGCTTGCTTGGCTTAGTAAATTCTTTTTCTTTTTTTATAATAGATAGCAAACCACGCATCAAATCACCCGAGCCAAAAGGAAGGAAGATATAGTCTGGCGATTGATTGATGATTTCATAAGCTAAAAAATCATAATAATTTTCTTTTATATATTCAATATCTTCTGCAAATGTTAAATCAAATCCATCATGATTATCGGTTAGTTCGCAAATTTCATCAGAATTTAGTTTCTTTTTAAAGTCAGCAAAAAATATATTGGAACCTGCATTTTTAAGTGCATTTATAATGTCCGCCCCTATAATTTTTCTTTTTAGTTTTTCATCAAAATATAATTCTCTTTTTTTTATGCCTTCATCTAACAAAACATTCAATTTGGTATTAAAATGTGTTAGAACTGATTGTATTGCAATACCAGCACCACCTGAAGTTATCAAAGACAATTTAGGACTACCTTGAAAAACTAGTTTTTTCCTTGGACGAATCTCTTTGTAATGCATAGCTATTTCATAAGCAAGTCGATCTTTATGAGTGCCCGTTGGATTAAAACTTTCATCTTTAAGATAAATTTTATCGAAGCCTGCAATATTAAAATATGGAATTGTTGGGCTTGCTGGAAAAGAAGGGTTTTTAAGTGGGAAAATTGAGTAAGTTTCACTTTCGTTTACATCCTCCGTTCTTGTGTTAGCTTCAACAAATTTAAATTTCTCCTTCCATGGCACACCATGAACGAAATAACAAAAACTATTTAAAGTTCTTGTACTATAACTAATATCCTTGCCAATCTCGGAATCCATATCCCTAATAGCATAATAAACTTTGGACAATAAATAAGTTGCCTTTAAAGATTTAAGGTGCGGGATTTTTAAGTGATTTAACTTCTTATTGATTTCTTCTTCCAAAATTTCAAAGAATGCATAATCAAAACGTTTCTCATCAATATTAATTTTCGCACAAGCATCAAAAAACAATTCTTTAAAATCCTCATAGTAAACTAATGCCATTTTTTTTACACAAAAAAAGTAAAAAATTAAAAATATAAAAAACAAAAAATAATAAAAAAAATAAATATCGTATAAATGCAAACAATATAAAAAGGGGGGTCTTATAAAAAAACGAGTTCAGTTTCTCTGTAATTTAACGAAAAAATCAGGTAGAAATGAAATCAGCTCAAAATTCCTTGAAACGAAATTCAAAATTCAGTAAACCTAAAAAAGGCAGATCCCCTCCCAGTTAAAGGATTGTGAATCTACCTCATTAGTCCAACAATTTTTTGCCTAACGTTTATAGTCAAACAAAGTCTTTGCTGCTTAGGAACTTCAAAGATACTTAGGATTGACATAAACAGCTTGGGTTTAATCTAAAAACTCTTGACTATGTCAATTTTAAAAGAACTAACATCAGAAAACGACCTACTTGCCGATTATGATTATTACAACTACACAAATGACGAACATGCCCATTGGGATGATTTAATTAATGTTTGTTGGCCATTACAAAAGCAAATTGCCTGTAAAGAGTTTAATGATGGCAAACATTTGAGTGGGCTTAACTTACAATTACCCGAATTAAGAAGTTTTAATAAAAAACTTTTAACTGAAACAGGGTGGCAAATTAAAAAAGTTGAGGGTTTGCTTGAGGTGAAAGAATTTTACCGCTTACTAGGTGAAGGGGTTTTCCCATCTGCCACTTTACTTCGCCCTAGAAACCAATCAACCTTTATAGCTGAACCTGACCTTTTTCATGACATACAAGGGCATCTCCCAATATTTTTCAACCCTGAGTTTGCTACATTTTTGAAAGTTGCAGGTAAAACTGCATATAATCACATTAGCAGTTTTGATAACAATACACCAGAACTTGAAAGTGCGATTAGGTGCTGGGGGGCATTTGGTTGGTTTACATGGGAAACAGGGTTAGTAAAAGAGGGTGATGAGATAAAGGCTTATGGCGGAGCTATTTTAAGTAGTAGTAAGGAGATGCAAAATGTTATTGAATCAACACCGATGTCTTTTGTACTAGACGAGGTTGTTAATACTGGATATAGTGATGCCAAGATGAACAATTACTTTGTGATTGACTCGCTATCTGACCTTTACCAAGCCCTAGAATCATTAAAAAACTTAATAGCATAAATTATGAAAGTTCAAGTAAATCAAAACATTTTCAAAATAGCCCCTTCGTTTAGAAGGGGTGTTTTGATAGTAAAAAAAACCAACAACCATGAAACCAATGGTAAACTAAATAGTTTATTAAAACAAACACAACAAACTTTCCTCGAAAAGTTTAATTGCGTTGACAAATTAATGGAAAACGAAAATATTAAAGATTGGGATCGCGTTTTTCGAACGTTGGGTGTTAACCCTAACTCAAACCCACCATCAATGAAAAACCTTTTAAAACGGATTTTAAAAGGTAAGGCTATAAAATCTATCAATCCAATTGTAGATATATTTAACATTTTAAGTATAAAGTACATTACACCTTTAGGTGGAGATGATATAGGCAACTTTGTAGCGAATAGTGTATTTGAGCTTGGTTTTGCAAAGGGTACTGAGAACTACACACCGTTAGGTAAGCCTGACAAAAATGAAAACCCTAAACCAAATGAAGTTGTTTACTATAATGTTAAAAGCAATGAAGTTTTGTGTAGGAATTGGTGTGTTCGTAATAGCGACGTAACTAAAATTACAACTCAAACCAAAAATGTTGTTATTAACATTGATAGATTGGAATCTATTACAGTTGAAACTCATTTAAAAATAATAAATGAACTAAAAAACCTTGTTTTAGAAAACTGTGGAGGCAAGGTTTCAAGTTACATTTTAAGTCAATCCAATAGCAGCAGCCCAGCTTTTTAAGCTTTACCTTTGCAGGCTTATAAAAATGGTGGAAATGAGTGCTTTTGATAAGGCAAATGCCAAACTAGATGAAATAAAAAATTACCTAATTGAAAATACGGAGCAATTAGAGCAGTTCCGTATTGCATTTTTGGGTTCAAAAAATACATTAAAGCCACTTTTTGGTGAAATTAAAACAGTAGCTAAAGAGCGTAAAAGGGAATTCGGGCAATTAATGAATCAGCTAAAACAAACCGCCGAAGCTCGCCTTGCTGAAATGAAGGACAAGTTAGAAAGCAAAGCCGAAGCAGAAGTTGAGGTTCCTGACTTAACATTACCCGTTAATCAAAATCCATTAGGTAGCCGCCACCCAATTGCTATTGTTCGTAATCAAATTATTGACATTTTTAATCGTCTTGGTTTTGTAATTTCCGAAGGTCCTGAAGTAGAAGATGACTGGCATAATTTCACTGCACTAAATTTTCCGCAACATCACCCTGCTCGTGATATGCAAGACACCTTTTTTATTACAGAAGAGAAGGCACTGCGCACGCATACTTCATCGGTACAAGTGCGAGTAATTGAAAATAGCGAACCTCCAATTCGCACGATTTCTCCAGGGCGTGTTTATCGTAACGAAACTATATCGGCACGTGCGCATTGCCAGTTTCACCAAGTAGAGGGTTTATATGTTGATGAGAATGTGAGTTTTGCTGATTTAAAACAAACACTATATTACTTCGCTAATGAAATGTTTGGCAAAGGCACGCGCATCCAATTTCGCCCGTCTTATTTCCCTTTTACGGAGATTTCAGCTGAAATGGATATTAGTTGTTTTGTTTGCGACGGCGATGGTTGTAGTATATGTAAACATAGTGGTTGGGTAGAAATTTTAGGCTGCGGTATGGTTGACCCTAACGTTCTAGAAAACTGCGGTATTGACAGCGAAAAATACACAGGCTTTGCTTTTGGAATGGGGGTTGAGCGTATTGCCATGCTAAAGTATCGTATTAACGATATTCGCCTATTTTTTGAAAATGATGTGCGCTTTTTAAGGCAATTTAGTTCGGCAAGATAAAAACGCATTGCAGTTTTAAAAAGTCCAATAAACTTGAACTAAAGAAGTAATAAAAAAAGGGGTGCTTTATATAAAGCACCCCTTTAAAATAATATTCAAATTAATTATCTATGCTTCTGTAACCTCTTCCGTTGAAGGAGGAATTTCAGTTGAACCATCAGTTACTAAAGCTTCTTCACCAACTGTTTCCGGCATTAATCCAGCAATTTTATTAAACTCTTCTTGAGAACCGATAACCATATCTTCATAGATTTTTTGACCTGTACCTGCAGGGATTAAATGTCCTACAATTACATTTTCCTTTAAACCTTCTAATGAATCAACTTTAGCTTGGATTGACGCCGAACTTAATACTTTAGTTGTTTCTTGGAAAGATGCTGCAGAAATCCAACTTTCAGTACCTAATGAAGCACGGGTAATACCTTGCAACAATGGCTTTGAAGTAGCAGGAATTGCATTACGATAGTCAATTGTTTTCAAATCGTTACGACGTAGGTAAGAATTTTCTTCACGTAATTGACGTAAGGTAACTATTTGTCCTACTTTTAACTTTGCTGAATCACCTGATTCTGTAACTACTTTCTTATCAAAAATTTGGTCGTTTTCTTCAATTACCTTGAATTTATTAACCGCTGTATTTTCTAAGAAACTAGTATCTCCTGGATCTAAAATGATTACTTTACGCATCATTTGGCGTACGATTACCTCAATGTGCTTGTCATTAATACGTACACCTTGTAATCGGTAAACTTCTTGTACTTCGTTTACAATATATTCTTGAACTGCAAATGGGCCTTTAATTGATAAAATATCAGCTGGCGTAATTGAACCATCAGATAATGGTGTACCCGCACGTACAAAGTCACCATCCTGCACTAAAATGTGCTTTGATAATGAAACTAAATATTTACGCTTTTGACCATCTTTTGATTCAACGATAATCTCACGATTACCACGCTTAATTTTACCGAATTTACATATACCGTCAATCTCAGAAACTACTGCTGGGTTTGATGGGTTACGCGCCTCGAAAAGCTCCGTTACACGTGGAAGACCACCCGTAATATCGCGTACCTTACTAGTTACCCTTGGTATTTTTACTAAAATTTGACCTTTTTCAATCTTAGCACCATCTTCAACATTAATGTGTGCACCTACTGGTAAGTTGTAAGTTTTTGTTAAATCGCCTTTATTACCCTCAATGTGAATTGATGGAATTTTAGTTTTATTACGAGATTCAACAATTACCTTTTCAGCAAAACCAGTTTGCTCATCCGTTTCTTCACGGTAAGTCATACCCTCCTTAATATTTTCGAACTTGATTTTACCATCAACTTCTGAAATAATTACGGCATTATATGGATCCCATGAACAAATTGAATCACCTTTCTTAATTTTCTGCCCATCTTTAACAAAAAGACTTGCACCATAAGGGATATGGTTTGAAATTAATACTCGGTTATCCTCTGGATTGATAATTCTAATTTCGGATGTACGACCTAAAACAACTACGCTTTCTTTACCGTCTTCTCCAATGCTTTTAACTGTTTTAACCTCATCAAACTCTAACTTACCATCAAACTTAGCAGCTAATGATGACTCTGTTGCAATGTTTGATGCCACACCACCCACGTGGAATGTACGTAATGTTAACTGTGTACCTGGTTCACCAATTGATTGTGCCGCAACAATACCTACAGCATCACCCATTTGTGCCATTGTATTGGTTGCCAAATGGCGACCATAACATTTAACACATAATCCTTTACGGCTTTCGCATGTTAAAACTGAACGGATTTCAACTTCTTCAATTGCCGTTTCTGCATCAATGTATTGCGCCATTTCATCAGTGATTTCATCGCCGGCTGGCACTAAAACATCATTTGTAATAGGGTCAACAATATCATAAATTGAAGTTCTACCTGCAATTCTTTCACCTAATGGTGCTACAATATCTTCGTTGTCTTTTAATGCTGATGTTACAATACCACGTAATGTTCCGCAATCCTCACTTGTGATAACTGCATCTTGCGCTACATCAACTAAACGACGAGTAAGGTAACCCGCATCTGCTGTTTTTAATGCTGTATCCGCCAAACCTTTACGCGCACCGTGAGTAGAAATAAAGTACTCTAATACCGATAAACCTTCACGGAAGTTTGAAAGGATTGGGTTTTCAATAATTTCAGGACCTGTACTACCGAATTTACGCGGTTTAGCCATTAAGCCCCTCATACCTCCTAACTGGCGGATTTGCTCACGCGAACCACGCGCACCAGAATGGTACATCATATAAATATTATTGAAACCTTGTTTATCCGTTTCTAATTTTTGCATCAAGCTTTCGGTTAAGCCTGAGTTAGCACGAGTCCAAATATCAATTACCTGATTATAACGTTCGTTATTGGTAATTAATCCCATATCGTAGTTCATCTGAACCTCGTCAACCTCTGCTTGTGCATTAACAATTAAATCGTTTTTGTTATCTGGCGAGAATAACTCTGCCATACTAAACGACAAACCTCCTTTAAATGCCCAAGTAAATCCAAGTGTTTTAATGTCATCTAAAAATTTAACCGTTGTTTTTACATCAGTTAATTTGATGATTTTTGCAATTACTTGTTTTAAAGCTTTTTTACTTAACTCAACGTTAATAAAGCCTACATTTTCAGGAACTACTTCGTTAAACATTACACGACCCGGAGTAGTTTCAACCAACTCCATAGCCATTGTTCCGTCTTCTTTACGAACACGAGTTTTAACTTTTACTGTTGCATGTAAATCAGCAACACCTTCATTTAATGCAATAATAGCTTCTTCATCTGAATAAAAAGTAAGACCTTCTCCTTTCATTTTTCTTTCAGCATCCGAAACACGAGTTTTGGTGATATAGTATAATCCCAAAATCATATCCTGCGATGGTAAGGCAATTGGTGAACCATCTTGAGGGTTCAAAATATTGTGAGATGACAACATTAACAATTGCGCTTCAATAATCGCTTCGTTACTTAATGGTACGTGTACCGCCATTTGGTCACCATCAAAATCGGCGTTGAATGCCGTACAAACTAATGGGTGCAAACGAATTGCTTTACCCTCAACCAGTTTTGGCTGGAATGCTTGTATTGATAAACGGTGCAACGTAGGTGCACGGTTAAGCATAACTGGATGCCCTTTCAATACATTTTCTAGGATGTCCCAGATTACTGGGTCTTTTCTATCTACTAATTTTTTAGCAACTTTTACCGTTTTACAAATACCACGCTCCAATAATTTGCGGATGATAAACGGTTTAAATAGCTCAGATGCCATACCCTTAGGTAATCCGCACTCGTGCATTTTTAAGTTTGGTCCTACAACAATTACTGAACGACCTGAGTAATCAACACGTTTACCTAACAAGTTTTGACGGAATCGACCTTGCTTACCTTTAAGTACATCACTTAAAGATTTTAACGCACGACCACCTTCTGCTTTAACTGCATTTGATTTACGTGAATTATCAAACAATGAATCAACCGCTTCTTGAAGCATACGTTTTTCATTACGTAAGATTACTTCAGGTGCTTTAATATCGATTAACCTTTTTAAACGGTTATTACGGATAATAACACGACGATATAAATCATTTAAATCAGAACTTGCAAAGCGACCACCATCTAATGGTACTAATGGACGTAATTCTGGTGGAATAACTGGCAAATATTGAATAACCATCCACTCTGGGCGATTTTCTCTACGAGTGCTTGCATCACGGAAAGATTCAACAACACTCAAACGCTTTAATGCTTCTGACTTACGTTGTTGAGAAGTTTCGTTTGCTGCTTGATGACGTAACTGATACGATAAATCGTCCATTTTAATACGCCCTAACAAATCGTGTACAGCTTCTGCACCCATTTTTGCAATAAATTTATTAGGATCATCATCCTCTAAAAATTTATTGTCTTCTGGTAATTGATCTAAATATTCTAAATACTCGTCTTCTGTTAATAAATCCAAGTATTGTACGCCTTTTTCAGCTAAAACACCTGGGTTAATTACTGCAAAACGCTCGTAATAAACGATTGATTCTAACTTTTTAGATGATAATCCTAAAAGGTAACCAATTTTATTAGGTAATGATTTGAAATACCAAATATGAACAACAGGAACAACTAACTTGATGTGCCCCATACGCTCACGACGTACTTTCTTTTCTGTTACTTCAACACCGCAACGATCGCAAATAATACCTTTATAACGAATACGCTTATACTTACCGCAATAGCATTCGTAATCCTTAACAGGACCAAAAATTCTTTCGCAGAATAAGCCATCGCGCTCTGGCTTATAAGTACGGTAATTAATCGTTTCTGGCTTTAAAACTTCGCCATACGACCTTTCTAAAATAGTATCTGGAGAAGAAAGGCAAATGGTTACATTTTTAAACTCCGAGTTTACTTTTGGTTGCTTTTTGAATGCCATTCAGCTTATATTTAAAAAAGGGTTGTCAAAAAAAAATAAAATGATAAAAAAGGGTTGTAGTACAAATTAGTCAAAAACTAAATCCAATGCCAAACCTCTTAACTCGTGTAACAATACATTAAATGATTCAGGGATATTTGGTTTTGGTAAATTTTCACCTTTTACAATTGCCTCATAGGCTTTTGAACGACCGATAATATCATCTGATTTAAGGGTTAACATTTCTTGCAAAATATGAGCCGCACCAAATGCTTGCAATGCCCAAACCTCCATTTCACCAAAACGCTGACCACCAAACTGAGCTTTACCACCTAATGGTTGTTGCGTAATTAATGAGTATGGACCGATTGAACGAGCGTGCATTTTATCATCAATCATGTGAGCCAGTTTAATCATGTAGATTACACCAACCGTTGCAGGCTGCATAAAGCGTTGTCCTGTTTCACCATCAAACAAATAAGTTACCCCTAATGCTGGAAGACCTGCTTTTTCAACTTCACTTTCAATTTGGTCAACTGATGCTCCATCAAAAATTGGGGTTGCATATTTAACACCCATTTGTAAACCTGCCCAACCTAATACCGTTTCATATATCTGTCCAATATTCATACGTGATGGTACACCTAGTGGATTCAATACGATATCAACCGATGTTCCATCTTCAAGGAAAGGCATATCCTCTTGACGAACAATTTTAGCCACAATACCTTTGTTACCGTGACGACCCGCCATTTTATCACCTACTTTAAGTTTACGTTTTTTAGCCACATAAACTTTAGCTAGTTTTAATACTCCTGCATTTAATTCATCACCAACACTGATATTAAACTTTTCACGCTTATAGATACCAACCTCTTTGTTGACCTCCAAGCTATAGTTGTGTAAACAAATTTTAATATCGTCGTTAGTTTCTTCGCTACCCGTCCAACCAGCGGCGTTAACAGTTTGATAATCTAACGTTTCTAATAAACGCTTGGTGAATTTAGAGCCTTTTGCTATTAACTCTTCCCCATATAAATTGAATACACCAGCCGATTTTTTACTACCTAAAAGTGTTGTTAATTTATCAATCAACAAATCTTTAATTTTAGCTAGGTTTTTACGGTGATCTTCCTCTAAATCAGCTAGTAAACGCTTTTCAACTACTTTAGAATCTTTATCCTTTTTGGCACGAGCAAATAAACGCTTGCCAATTACTACACCTTTAACAGATGGCTTAACACGTAATGAAGCATCTTTAACATCACCAGCTTTATCACCGAAAATAGCACGTAATAATTTTTCTTCTGGCGTTGGGTCTGATTCACCTTTTGGCGTAATCTTACCAATTAAAATATCGCCTTCTGAAATATGCGCACCAATTCGGATAATACCGTTATCATCTAAATCTTTAGTTGCTTCTTCACTTACGTTTGGAATATCGTTAGTTAATTCTTCTTCTCCCAACTTGGTATCACGTACATCCAAAGTAAACTCTTCAATGTGCACTGATGTCATTAAATCCTCCTTAACTACTCGTTCGGAAATTACGATTGCATCCTCAAAGTTGTAACCTTTCCACGGCATAAATGCAACTTTAAGGTTAGTTCCTAATGCTAATTCACCTGCATCGGTAGCATAGCCTTCGCAAAGAATTTGACCTTTTTCAACTTGCTGCCCTTTAACCACAATTGGTTTTAGGTTTACGCATGTGTTTTGGTTGGTTTTTCTAAACTTGGTTAAGCTATAAGTTTTAATATCATCCTCAAAACTTACCAAACGTTGGCGTTCGCTACGATTATAACGGATTACAACTTTATTAGCATCAACATACTCAACAACACCCTGCCCTTCAGCATTCAATAACATTTTTGAATCTTTGGCAACGCGTCTTTCTAAACCAGTACCTACATAAGGAGATTGTGGACGTAATAACGGCACGGCTTGACGTTGCATGTTCGACCCCATCAAAGCACGGTTAGCATCATCATTTTCTAAGAAAGGAATTAGTGATGCAGATACCCCTACAATTTGGTTTGGAGCTACGTCAATGAAATCTAGTTCATTTGGTCCGATAACTGGGAATTCACCCTGTTGACGACCTTTAATTCTATCGCTTTCAAATGCTCCTTTTTCATTAACTGGCGCACTTGCTTGGCCAATTGTTACCAAATCTTCTTCTTCGGCTGAAAGATATTTAACAGCATCGCCACCTTCTAACAACACTTTACCATTTTCAACACGGCGGTATGGGGTTTCAATAAAACCCATTTTGTTGATTTTAGCATGTACACAAAGGGTTGAAATCAATCCAATATTCGGCCCCTCCGGCGTTTCAATGGTACATAAACGACCGTAATGTGAATAGTGAACATCACGAACCTCGAAACCTGCACGCTCTCTTGATAAACCACCTGGCCCTAATGCTGAAATACGACGCTTGTGCGTAATTTCAGATAATGGGTTAGTTTGATCTAAAAACTGTGATAATTGGCTTGTACCGAAAAATGAGTTGATTACTGAACTTAAAGTACGTGCATTTATCAAATCAATTGGTGTAAATACTTCGTTATCACGAACATTCATACGTTCGCGAATGGTGCGTGCCATACGTGCCAAACCTACACCAAATTGTGCATACAATTGCTCACCAACCGTACGAACACGACGATTACTCAAGTGATCAATATCATCAATTTCAGCTTTTTGGTTACAAAGCATAACCAAATAAGTTACCATTTCAATGATATCTTGCTTGGTTAAAACACGGGTTTCAATATCAATTTCTAAACCTAGTTTTTTATTGATTTTGTAACGTCCTACTTCCCCTAAATCATAACGTTTATCGGAAAAAAACAATTTATCAATAATACCACGGGCTGTTTCTTCATCTGGTGCATCGGAACCACGCAATTGCTTGTAAATGGTTTGAACCGCCTCAATTTCAGAGTTTGAAGTATCTTTTTGTAAGGTATTGTAAATTATCGCATAATCTTGCGACAATTCTTCTTTTTGAAGGATTACCGTTTTTGCTTCAGACTCAATAATTAATTCTATATTATCTTCATCTAAAACTGAATCACGTTCTAAAATAATTTCGTTACGTTCAATTGATACTACTTCACCTGTATCTTCATCAACGAAATCCTCAATCCATGTTTTTAGTACACGTGCTGCGAGTTTACGACCAATTGCTTTTTTTAATCCTGACTTTGAAACTTTAGCTTCTTCGGCAAGACCAAATAAATCTAAAATAGCTTTATCCGTATCGTAACCTATAGCACGTAATAATGTAGTTACAGGAAATTTCTTTTTCCGATCAATGTAAGCATACATAACATTGTTAATGTCAGTAGCAAATTCAATCCACGCACCTTTAAAAGGAATTACACGTGCTGAGTGAATTTTAGTACCATTAGGGTGAAAACTTTGACTAAAGAAAACTCCTGGCGAACGGTGTAATTGGGATACCACTACGCGTTCAGCACCATTTACAACAAATGTACCTTTAGGTGTCATATATGGTATGTTACCTAAAAACACATCTTGTACTATTGTTTGAAAGTCAATATGCTCTTCATCATTACATGATAAACGCAACTTGGCTTTTAAAGGAACACTATATGTTAATCCTCTATCCATGCACTCTTCGATAGAGTAGCGCGGTGGGTCAACAAAGTAATCCAAAAACTCAAGCACGAAAATGTTTCGTGAATCTGTTATAGGAAAGTTTTCCATAAAAACCTTAAACAAACCTTCGTTTGTACGGTTTTCAGGTGTGGTTTCTAATTGAAAGAAATCCATGAATGATTGAATTTGCACATCTAGCAAATTCGGATAATCTTCGAATGCTTTAATGCTACCGAAATCGATACGCTTTGTTAGCTGAGGAACGTTTGTGCTCATATAATGAAGAAAAATTTTTGTGGAAAAAATCTCCCGAACAAGTGAAAAGAACGTTTACCCAATTTTAGGCAATTGTTTTGCGTAATTACAACGCAAAAATGTGCCAAAAGTTATTTGTCTATATAAATAGCAATAAGGCATGAGGCTTGGGTAAAGCCTCACACCTTTAAAAAGTAACAATATATGTTGTTACTACTTTAATTCTACTTCAGCTCCTGCTTCTTCAAGTTGAGCTTTAACTGCTTCAGCCTCTTCTTTAGAAACGCCTTCTTTGATAGTTGATGGTACATCATCTACCATAGCTTTAGCCTCTTTTAAGCCTTGCCCAGTAATTGATTTAACTGCTTTTACTACGTTTAACTTTGCACCACCTGGTGATTTCAAAATAACGTCAAACTCTGTTTGTTCAGCAGCTCCAGCACCACCGCCATCAGCAGCAGCCATCATTACTGGCGCAGCAGCAGCAGCAGGCTCAATACCGTGCTCTTCTTTTAAGATGTCAGCTAGTTCGCTTACTTCTTTTACCGTCAAGTTTACTAACTGATCGGCAATTGCTTTTAAATCTGCCATTTTAATTTAGTTTATAATTATTGTTAAATGATATTTTATGCTTCTCTTTCTTCCAATGCTTTAACAAGCCCAGCAATAGTATTGCCGCCCGACTGTAATGCACCCAATACGTTTTTGATTGGCGATTGCAACAAGCCGATTACTTCGCCTACTAACTCTTCTTTCGACTTTAGCTTTGATAATGCTTCAATTTGATCATCGCCTTTAATAACATCGGTATCAATATAAGCCGCTTTTAAAACTGGCTTATCAAAATTTTCTCGAAACTCTTTTAAAGCTCTTGCAGGTACATTTGCTACTTCGCAAAACATAATTGATGAAGGACCAACAAGTGCATCGTAAATTTCCTCGTAATCTGCTTCAGCAGCCTCCATAGCTTTTTTAATTAAAGTGTTTTTATACACTTTGTATTCAACCTCTTTATTATAGCAAAGCTCTCTAAACTTATTTACTTGTTCAACTGTTAATGTTGAAGCATCAGTAAGGTAAAAGTTATCCGAATTATTTAACTTTTCAGTTAAATCTGCTACTACTTGTCTTTTTTGCTCCCTTGTCATATCTATATAGCTTTAACAGTTTTAACATCAACAGGAATACCAGGACTCATTGTTGAGGCCATGTATAAACTTTTAAAGTAAGTTCCTTTTGCTGAAGATGGTTTCATTTTAGATAATGTACCCATTAACTCAGACGCATTATCAGCTATTTGTTCAGCTGTAAAATTAACACGACCTACAGATGCGTGAATAATACCAAACTTATCAACTCTAAATGAGATTTTACCCTTCTTTATTTCTGACACCGCAGCAGCTACATCCATTGTAATTGTACCAGTTTTAGGGTTTGGCATTAAACCACGCGGACCTAAAATACGACCTAATTGACCAACTTTAGCCATTACATTAGGTGTTGCAATCATTACATCAAAATCAGTCCACCCACCTTTTATTTTCTCAACCAATTCATCTAAACCTACATGGTCTGCACCTGCATCTTTAGCAGCTTGCTCTTTATCTGATGAACATAATACAATAACAGTTTTAGATTTACCAGTACCATGTGGCAAACTTACAGTACCACGGATTGCCTGGTCAGCTTTTCGAGGATCAACTCCAAGGCGGATATGCAAATCAACAGAAGCGTTGAATTTTGCAGTATTTACTTCTTTAACGAGGCTTGAAGCTTCTTCAAGTGAGTAAAGTTTTGTTTTGTCAACTTTACCATTAACCTCTTTTCTTTTTTTAGTTATTCTTGCCATTTAAAAATTAGGTTCAAACGTTTTAAAAAATCAACTCCCTACAATATTTGGCTATGCCAATATTTTAATTTATGCCTCCCAAGGAGGAGTGCCATCAACAGTTATACCCATTGAACGTGCAGTACCTGCCACCATACGCATTGCCGACTCTACTTTAAAAGCATTTAAATCGGGCATTTTGTATTCAGCAATTTCTTTAACATCGTCCCAAGAGATTGATGCCACTTTATTACGGTTAGGCTCAGCCGAACCACTTTTTATTTTTGCTTTTTCCAGGATTAAAACTGGAGCTGGTGTAGTTTTAATGATAAAAGTGAACGATTTGTCCTTATAAACCGTAATTTCAACAGGAACAACCTTACCCATTGCATCTTGAGTTCGTGCATTAAACTGCTTACAAAACTCCATAATGTTTACACCTTTAGCACCTAATGCAGGACCTACTGGAGGCGAAGGATTAGCTTGCCCACCTTTTACCTGCAATTTTATAAAACCATCAACTTCTCTAGCCATCTTATTGTGTTTTTTCCACCTGCATGAAGTTTAACTCAACAGGGGTTCTACGACCAAATATTTTTACTATAACTTTTAACTTCTTCTTGTCTTCGTATATTTCTTCAATTGCTCCAGTAAAATCATTAAATGGTCCGTCAATAATTTTAACTGTTTCATTTATTAGGAATGGCTCATTCATAGCTTCTAAACCATCAAGAGACTCATCCATTTTCCCAAGCATTCTATTTGCTTCATCTTCGCGCATTGGTTCAGGTATCATTTTACCAATAAAACCAATAACGCCCGTTAAAGCACGGATTACTTGAATTTTATCTGCATCCAATGAATTTTCGATAGCATTAACGAAAATGTATCCTGGATACATGTTTTTTTCTTTAATCGTTTTTTTACCCGCCCGAACTTGATAAACTTTTTCAGTAGGTACGATTATTTGCGGAATAATATCAGACCATCCAGAACGCTGAATTTCTTTAACTATATAACCTTGCAATTTTTTTTCTTGCCCGCTTATCACCCTTAATGTGTACCACCGAAAATCAGCCATGCTCAAATTAGTTTAAGCAAAAATTTGATAAACGTAGTATAGGATGCCTTTGAAAATTCCGTTTTCGGCATTTGCACCGAAAACGAAATCCATCAAAAATACTGACAAGGAAAAAATAATTGAGGCAACTATTACCACCATTGAACTGCTTTGCAATTCTTTCCAAGTAGGCCAAGTCACTTTGTATAGCAACTCAGAATACGCCTCAAGTATATAATTTTTAACTCCTTCCATTATCCTTTATTAAAAACACGGGCAGCAGGGCTCGAACCTACGACCTACGGTTTTGGAGACCGTCGCTCTACCAACTGAGCTACGCCCGTTTGTTTGTTCAAATCTTATTCTAAGATTTCAGTTACCTGACCTGCACCTACTGTACGACCACCTTCACGAATAGCGAAACGTAAACCTTTCTCCATTGCAATTGGGTAAATCAACTCTACAGTAATAGTTAAGTTATCACCAGGCATAACCATTTCAACACCGTCAGGTAAAATTGTTTCACCTGTTACATCAGTTGTACGGAAATAAAATTGAGGACGGTATTTGTTAAAGAATGGCGTGTGACGACCACCTTCATCTTTAGTTAACACATAAACCTCAGCCTTAAACTTAGTGTGCGGCTTAATTGAACCTGGCTTACAGATTACCATACCACGCTTAACCTCCGCTTTATCAATACCACGCAATAAAATACCTACATTATCACCAGCTTCACCACGATCCAAAATCTTACGGAACATCTCAACACCAGTACAAGTTGTACTCATTGGCTTCTCATCCTTCGGACGAAGACCAACAATTTCCATTGGCTCACCCGTAGTAATTACACCACGCTCAATACGACCAGTAGCAACAGTACCACGACCAGTAATTGAGAATACATCTTCAACAGATAATAAGAAGTCTTGTTCAGTTGGACGAGGAGGTACTGGAATAAAGCTATCAACAGCATCCATCAATTCTTTGATTTTTGCCACTGCACCAGCTTCGCCATTTAAAGCACCCAATGCTGAACCTTGAATTACAGGAATGTTATCGCCGTCAAATTCGTAGAAGCTCAATAATTCACGAACCTCCATTTCAACTAACTCTAACAACTCTTCGTCGTCAACCAAGTCAACTTTGTTCATAAATACAACTAATTGAGGCACACCTACCTGGCGAGCTAATAAGATGTGCTCACGAGTTTGAGGCATAGGCCCATCAGTTGAAGCTACAACCAAAATAGCACCATCCATTTGCGCAGCACCTGTTACCATGTTTTTTACATAGTCAGCGTGACCTGGGCAATCAACGTGCGCATAGTGGCGATTAGCAGTTTCGTACTCAACGTGAGCAGTATTAATAGTAATACCACGCTCTTTTTCTTCCGGAGCACCGTCAATGTCGTCGTAATTCTGCTTTTCAGCCATACCAGCATCAGCCAATACAGATGTAATTGCAGCAGTTAAAGTTGTTTTACCGTGATCTACGTGACCAATGGTTCCAATGTTAACGTGTGGTTTCGACCGTTCAAATTTTTCTTTAGCCATTGCTAAAAAGTTTGAAATTGTTTATTTAAAAGAAAATAATTTAGAGCCAATGGCGGGAATTGAACCCGCGACCTCTTCCTTACCAAGGAAACGCTCTACCCCTGAGCTACATCGGCTGGCTAGCTAAGTAACTGTTGGAATAAATTAGAGCGGGAGACGAGACTCGAACCCGCGACCCTCAGCTTGGAAGGCTGATGCTCTACCAACTGAGCTACTCCCGCAAAAACTTTATCAGGCTACATCGTTTTTAATAGTGGGGGTGACAGGATTCGAACCTGTTCAGCATAAAACACCAGATTTACAGTCTGGCCCGGCTCTCCCACTCCGGCGCACCCCCAATAAAAACAACAGGGTAGCTGGTAAAGCGTATGGAGCCAATGGAGGGACTCGAACCCCCGACCTGCTGATTACAAATCAGCTGCTCTAGCCAGCTGAGCTACATTGGCATTTCCATAGTAAAATACTATTAGAACTTATCACCTTTATAGAAAGGGAGTGCAAATATAAAGGTACTTTTAATAATTGTAGATTTTTTTTGAGAAAAATTTCACTTTATGCACAAATAATGGATTGCTTTGGGTCTTTATCCTAATTTTGAGCCAAATATTATACGATTGAAAGCTGTTTCAACCCTTATTTCATACATTTTTCATCCTCTTTTTTTCCCTTTATACGCATTCATCTTTTTAATGTGGTGCAACCCCTATTATTTTGCCCACTTAAATTCAGTGCAAGGCACCCAAATAATACTTAATGTTGTTGTTAACACTATTATTTTGCCCTTACTAATTATTGTAGGCATTAAAAAGTTAGGATTATTGGATGATATTGAACTTACGGTGCGCAAGCAAAGAGCTATTCCCTACTTAGTTTTAATTTTCTTTTTCTTTTGGAATTTTATTGTTTTTTTAAAACAAGATTTCCCACCTGCTTTTGTTTCAGTAATGCTTGGTGCAGTTTTGGGATTATTTGCCGCTTATATAGTTAACATACTTTATTTTAAAATTAGCCTTCATGCTATTGGAGCTGGGGCTTTTTTTGCAACCGTTTTATATGGAGCTTCTTTAAGCATATTTTCTTTAAAATGGCCATTAATTATCTGTTTAATTGCGGGGGGAGTAATAGGTACAAGCCGGTTATATTTAAAGGCGCATCAACCTATTGAGATTTACTTTGGATACCTTTTAGGGTTTTTGGCACAAATTTTAGCTTATTATATATTGTAAACTGAACTTTTAAGTTCATAAAAACGTTACAACAAGCCGCTAACTTTAATTTATATTAGAGGCTAAACCAATAACATAATTGCGTTAAATTAATTTATGCAAAACGAAAAAGACGACATCTTAAAAAAGCTAAAAATTCGTGAGGTTAAAACTTACGGATCATCAGAGTGGATGGCTGGTAAGCAAAAAAAGTACCGCCGTGTATTTGATAGAACAGAATTGGCTTATGTATATGTAGAGTTTTCATTTTACAATAAATTGTTTGATGAAAGCGATTGGGATATTAATGTTGAGTTAAGAGCTTATGCGCTTAAAGGTGCGCGCCGTACCCAACTTTGTAGCTTACCTATTGAAAAAACGGTAAACAAAACTGATAATATTGTTTACATACGCGATGGTTGGGGTAATAAAAAACAAGGACTTTATTGGAAAAAAGGCGTTTACATTTGGGAGATTGTGATTAATAATGAAGTTATTGCTAGTACCCATTTTTATGTTGAAGATATTGGCATTGTTACACCAGAAATAAACCCCTATTTTAATATTGAAGCAATGAAGCTTTATGAAAGTGGGGATGCAGGTGTACCTAAAGAAGAACGCATTTTTTACAAAAAGTTTGACAACAAAGAAAGTAGATTCATTTTTATTGAGTTTACTATTAAAAATTTAGTGCACCCCGAACCATGGACATGCGAGTTAAAGTTTAATTTTTATAACGATGCTCGGCAACTTAAAGGTGCTACCGTTGAGTTAAAGAGTTTAGGGAGTGACGATCAATACTACACCATAACAACAGGCTGGGGTTCTGACGCAAAAGGCACATGGTTTCCTGACAACTACACATTAGAGGTGGTTTTTATGGATCAACTAATTGCTATTTTACCTTTTGAAGTTGGAGAAGGTTTTGAAGAGGGAATGAATGAGGCTTATTTACCTAACAGAGTAGGTGAAACTATTGTAAATCCTGCAATTGAGCCAGATTTAACCTTGGAAGAGGTTATGCAAAAGCTTGATAATCTTATCGGTTTAAAAGAAATTAAAACCAAGGTTAAGGAATATTCTGAGTACTTACAATTCATTCAACTTAGAAAAGATAAAGGTTTTGATGAACCAGGCAAACCAAAAATGCACGCCATTTTTACTGGTAATCCTGGTACTGGTAAAACTACAGTTGCCAAAATGTTGGGTAAAATCTATCAAAAAATGGGGTTACTCACAAAAGGGCATGTACACGAAGTTGACCGTTCGGATTTAGTAGGTGAATATATTGGACAAACCGCCCCTAAGGTTAAAGAAACTCTTAAAAAAGCTAAAGGTGGCATTTTATTCATTGATGAAGCCTATGCATTGTCTCGCTCAAAAGAAGACAATAAAGACTTTGGTAGAGAAGTAATTGAAATTTTAGTAAAAGAAATGTCGGACGGGAAAGGCGATATTGCTATGATTTTTGCTGGCTATCCTGCTGAAATGAAAACCTTTCTTGATTCAAATGCCGGACTAAAATCTCGTATAAATTTAAAATTTGAGTTTAGCGACTATTTACCACAAGAGTTAATTGAAATAGCCGAATTTGCCTGCAATGAAAAAGCCGTAAAATTAACTACTCAATCAAAAGCATTTTTGTATGACAAATTGGTTGAAGCTTACCGAAAGCGTGATAAATTTTTTGGAAATGCCCGTAGTGTTTATACTTTAATTGAAAAAGGTAAAATGAATTTGGGCTTGCGGGTTATGCAAACCGAAACACCTGAATTGTTAACTGATGCAGAATTATCTGAAATTAGAGTTGAAGATTTTGAACGCATTTACAAAGAAAACATCAAAGAATTGCCTGATATTCCGGTAAATGATGATGAGTTGCAATTAGCACTAAATGAACTAGACCAACTTGTAGGTCTTGAAAAAGCAAAAAAAGATATTCACGATTTAGTGAAATTGGTTACCTACTATAAAGAATCAAACTTTGATGTTTTAAACAGTTTTTCGCTACACACCGTTTTTACAGGTAATCCAGGTACTGGTAAAACAACAGTTGCTCGAATAATTGCTCGTATTTATAAAGCTTTGGGGATTTTAGAACGTGGACATTTAGTTGAATGTGATCGACAAAGTTTAGTGGCTGGCTTTGTAGGGCAAACAGCTTTAAAAACAACTCAAAAAATAAACGAAGCCGAAGGCGGAATTTTATTTATTGATGAAGCTTATGCTTTAGCTCAAAGTTCCCGAAATGATTTTGGCAATGAAGCCGTTGAAACCCTGCTAAAACGTATGGAGGATCAGAAAAATCAATTTGCAGTTATTGTAGCAGGTTATCCTGAAGAAATGAAAAACTTCATCGAATCGAATCCAGGTTTAAAATCTCGATTTGATAGAACTATACATTTTGAGGATTTAGCACTTGACGAAATGCTTACAGTTGCCAAAATGCAATTAAAAGCAAAAGGCTACGACTTAACTGAAAGCGCAGCAACCCATTTCCGCTCGTACTTAAAAGCATTAATTTTTGGTAAGGATAAATATTTTGGCAACGGACGTACAGTTAGAAATACAGTTGACGAAATTATTCGTGCGCAAAATTTACGAATTGCCGATTTACCTCCATCTAAACGTAGCAGTAAAAAAATGAAATCGATTATTTTACAAGACGTACAATTTTTAGATGATTCAAAAGCCAGAGAAATTTCTGGTAAAGGAAAAATTGGCTTTAGAGGTGGAATGTAAATTTACTTTATGAAGATTTTAATGGTTTGCCTAGGAAATATTTGTCGCTCTCCTTTAGCAGAGGGAATACTAAAAACCAAAGCTCAACAAAACGGTTTAAATTGGCAAATTGATTCTTGCGGAACAGGAAATTGGCATGAAGGGAACTTACCCGATTCACGCTCAGTCACCGTTGCCAAAAATCATGGCATTGATATTACCGACCAACGTTCGCGACCGATTACAAGAAACGATTTGGGATTTTTTGATGTAATTTATGTAATGGATAGCAGCAATTACCAAAATGTAATTCGCTTATGCCAAACAGATAGCCAAAAGGAAAAAGTTAAATTAATAATGAATGAATGCGAGCCACAACACAATATCGCAGTACCTGACCCCTACTATGGTAATGACGGTTTTGAAAACGTATATCAAATGTTAGATAAAGCTTGCGAGGCTATTATTAGTAAGCATAGAAAAATTTAACCGACTCACGCTTTAATTCGTTTTCAGCATTTATATATTCAATTGATGCAATATATGCACCTTTAGCTAGAAACAAATTTTGGTTCGGTATTTCCCAATTATAACCAATTTGCGTTATTGTTTTCACAAAACTTCCATTTAAGTTAAAAATTGAAATATTATAGGTTAACAACTTCAATTCCGTATCGCCGCTCAAATCTTCAATTTCATTTTCCTCTGTTACTTCACCACAAACCTCAACTGTAAGAGATAAAAAATTGCCTATCTCGCACCCCCATTCATTTGAAGTAGTATAATCATAAAACCCCTCTTCAGTATATGTTTGTCCGCCCCATTCCAAAGCCTCTCCTTCGCAAATTGTAATATTTTCATTAACAACAATGCTTTCGCCCCTCGAAACCAAAACCGTATCCCTATAAAGGCATCCAAATTCATCAATCAGTTCAGCAACAATAAAAGGGTTAGCATCAAGCGTTACAATTGTTGGATTGCCCTCGCCTATTAAGCTACCGTTAGCATCGTACCAATTTACCTCTCCAGCCATAGTCGTTTCTAATTCGACTTCCACATTGGTTGTATTGCAAAAAAGGATTTCTTCATAAGGAGCTTTTGGCATATAAAATTCGTATAGTTCCGCAACTTCTTCATGGCTTAAAGCCCTATCGTAAATGCGTAGTTCGTCAATTTTACCCGTCAACCTTTCTGTTCCATCAACTGGGGCGATGCAAGGGCTATTGCTAATTGACAAATCAGTTGAATTTGCGACATCTAGCACTTCACCTGAATAACCTTGAATAAAAAGTTCGCCATTATAATAGGCATAAGTGTTAACGCCCTCCCTAACAAATGTTATCATTTCCCAACAATCTTGCGTAACATCTACATTAATTGAAGCGGTTTGCCAAACACCATCTCCTGCAATGGCACATCTTACAATCCCAGATTGATAAATTCTTACATCAAACTGGTTATACCCATTACAATACGAACGCTTGCCTAAAATACTTTGCGTATTTGATAAACTATTACCACTAATAAAAAAGCTGTAGGAAAAATCATCCGTATGAAAATAGTTATTTATATCACCCTCAAAAATCACATAATCATCACCATCTAAACTCAAACAAGCACCACTTATACCTTGCTCAAATTCCATTGACCCATATATAGTTCCATCACCACCAATTTCAGTAGCATCTGTTACGGTAAAATCATCAAAGGAATAATAACCAACCAAGCCATCAGTTGGTTGAGCTAATAAAATAAATGGAGTTATAAACAATAATAGAAGCAGGGATGTTTTCATAGTAATACTTTTGTAGTATTAATGCATAATTATGAAAAGTAAAGTTACTTTAATTCTAACTGTTTTGCTTTGTCAGATAATAAACGCCCAAGATTGGACTGCTTTTGTTGACGATGTTTATTCCTATTCATCGCCAAAAGCTGTTGATTTGAATAATGATAACATAAAAGACATTGTTTTAGGGGCAGGTATTGAAGATGATGAAAGTGACTATGGAGTTGTTGCAATAAATGGAGATGATGGCTCAGAACTGTGGCATTCTTATTCTCGAAATCAACTTTTTAGTAATCCTATTTTTCAAGATATTAATGGTGATAATATCCCTGATGTTTTTATCGGAGGGCGTGCTGCTGAGTTTAGAGCTATTAATGGTGCAAATGGAGATTTAATTTGGGAGTTTTTTCCGGAAGGGGACACGGTTGACCCAACTACTGAAGGTTGGTTTAACTTTTATAGCCCTCAATGGGTGCCCGACCAAGACAATGACGGATTACAAGATTTATTAGTTGCAAACGGCGGGGATTATACCGCCCCTAACTTTCCATCGGAAGGTACACGTCCACCAGGCATTCTAATGGTTTTATCATCAGCTGATGGCAGCATTTTAGCCCAAGACACTATGCCTGACGGTCAAGAAACTTATATGTCGCCTTTAGTGGTTGATTTATACAACAATAATCACATTACTAGCTCAGAAAACTTGTATGTAATATTTGGTACTGGGGGAGAAAACACCTTCAATTTTGGGCATTTATACAAAGCTCCTTTGATTGATTTAATGAACAATGATTTATCCAATGCTATTGAAATTATTGCTAGTCCCGAAAAAGGTTTTATTGCCCCACCAAGCATGGTAGATATTAATGATGATAGCGTTTTAGATTTTATTGTGAATTTATATGATGGAAAGATTGTAGCAGTTGATGGTTTTACTAATGAGTTAATTTGGGAGGTTGAAATTGAAATGGGAGAAACCAATGCCTCACCTGGCATTGGGCATTTTACCGATGATAATGTACCAGATGTTTTTGCAACTTATGCAATTGGTTTAGCTCCTACTTTTACTGATTTTAGGCAAATAATGATTGATGGAGCAACTGGCAATATCTTGTTTGACGAAAGTATAGGCTTTTTCCAATTCAACTCACCAGTAGTAGTTGATTTGGATGATGATGGTTTTGATGAAGTTATTTTACCAACCAATAATGTTAACGCCAACCAACAATTTACTAATGACATTAAATTAATTGATTTTAATGATGCGACACTTAGTACTTTATTTGGTCCCAACAATGGAGCAAATGTTAATTCAACGCCCCTATTAACCAACTTAGATGAAGGAGGGTTGGTTGATTTTATTTACCTGCATAGCGAAAGTCAATCATTTGGAGGCTTTGAAAACGGATTATTTCTAAAAAAAGAATCATTAGGACAAATTGCTGATAATAACATTGCATGGGGAGGGTATTTAGGAAATAACGGAGATGGGATTTACCAAAATCCTCTAGCTGATTGTGTAGGTTTTGATGCGTTTTTTGAATTGTCAAACATAACGTATCCTACTTGTAATAATTTAGGAAGTGTTTCTATTTTCCCACTCAATAATTTTTGTGGCATTATTGATTGCACCTATAATTGGTTTGATAGTAGTACAAGCCAAACACAAACCGCAACGGATTTAACAGCAGGAAGACATTTTATTGAAATTAGCAACGGTATTTGTAGTGTTATTTTAGAAGTTTATATGCCGTTACAAACGGCTAGTTTTTCAATTGATATTAATGAAGGGGCGATATGCAACTACATAGAAAATAGTAACGAACTACAAATTGAAATTATTAATGCTGCCTCACCTTTTGAGGTTTGCTTTGATGGGGTTTGTGGAGGTGCAACCACCGTTCCTTTTTACATTAACAACAACGTTGATTGTGGTATGCACACTATTAGTGTTTTAGATGCCGACAATTGTTATCAAGAAGAAAGTTTTTTAATCCCATGCCCTATTACAATTACAGCTAATGTTACAGAACCTAGTCAGCCCGATGCAATGGACGCCCAAGTTGAAATTGCGGTTAGTGGTGGTAGCGGCAATTACACCTTACTTTGGGATAATGAAATTATAAACGAAACAACTATTGAAAATTTAGGAATTGGCACATATAGTTTAACGGTTGAAGATGACAATGGGTGTAGTGAAAACACAAGTATTTCTGTTATTTACAATTCAATAGTTGATATAAACAAAATGGTAATCATTTATATTGAAAATGGATTCTTAAATATTGTAAATGAGCAGGTAATTGATAACTGGAAATTGTTTAACCTCAATGGGCAGTTAGTAAATGAAGGCAAATCAATTGATAACCGTCAAAAAATTCCATTTAATAAAAAAGCATCTGGACTTTACCTTTTTACTTTTGAAATTGCAGGTACATGGCATAGTAAAAAAGTAACAGCGATTCGTTAGTTTTCATAAATTAACGACCATAAGGCACCTTGCTTTAACGCATATGTCGATTGTACAATATTTTCAAGTTCAAGCTTTTTAACAACAAAATCAACCATAATGGTTGCAACAACCATCATTTCTGCGCGTTGCGCTTCCATTCCAGGCATTTGTAAGCGTTTTCTTTGGGTTGATTCTAGTAAATCTTCAGTAAATTTTGTAAACCAATTTTTACAGATAAGGTTTGCAGTTTTAACATTACCGTTACTTGCATTATCACTTGCTTTTTTTAATGCAACTAGTGTATCAAACGTACCAGAAGCTCCAACCAAGGTTTTTAAATCATAATCATTTGCTACCTCAACCATTGGTTTTAACACATCATCTAAATACTGGTTTAGTAAAATGCGGCTTTCAAGTGAAATGGGGTCAACTTTATGGTACACATTTTTTAAAACCGATGCCCCTATTGGGAAACTTTTTTTCCAAAAAACAGCTTGTTGATTGGCAATAACAAACTCAACACTGCCACCACCAATATCCATTATTAATACCTTTTCTTCACCAAACCCAACTGCTTGCCGTGCTCCCTTCCATATATAATCTGCTTCCTTTTCACCTTGAATTACACTAATAGTAATGCCTGTTGCTTCATAAACCTTTTCAATAAAATCGGCACTATTTGATGCTGTACGTAAAGCAGCTGTTCCAAAAGCATAAGTTTGCGAAACCCCATACGAATCAATTGCTTGCTTAAAATTTTGCATAGTTTCAAGTCCACGACTAAATGCATTATCGTTAATATTAAAAATACCGTTTGAAGCCAGTTTTACGTACTGCTTTTTTTTATAAACAATTAAGGTGTTACCATTATCAATCTCACTTATAAGTAAGTGGAAAGTATTGGTTCCTAAATCAATAATGGCTACGCGTTTTTTATCCCCCATTTGCATAGCTTTGATGACGACTTTCAAAATAAAAGTAACTATCGTTTTTTAAATAGAAAAAAATTGCATAAAAAATGTGATTAAAAGTCATGTTATACACCCATAACAAATACTGCAGGAATTTTATGTAAATTAGGTTTGAGCTTTCTCCAATCAGATAATGATAAGGTTAATATTTTTTGTGAAGGCATTGAAATATCCATTGCAATACACAATTTGGTTTTAGGGCTACAAACTGCTAAAATAGTTTCTAGTATTTGCATATTTCTAAATGGTGTTTCCATGAAAATTTGAGCCGACTTAGTGTTTATAGCTGCATCTTCTATTTTACGAATAGCAATACGCCGTTCCCCACTATCAATTGGTAAGTATCCATAAAAACTAAAGCTTTGGCCATTTAAACCCGATGCGATTAATGCTAACAATATTGAGCTTGGACCAGGCAAAGGCACTACTTGAACTCCTTGCTTATGAGCTTCGGCTACAAAAACATTACCTGGATCGGCTATTGCAGGGCAACCAGCATCCGACAATAAACCAACTATACCACCCATTGAAGCGGGCATTAAAAATTCGTTAAGTACATCATATCCAACAAACTTATTTTTTTTGCCTTTGTTTTTAGGAATTACATAAAAAGTTAACTCATCAATTACAATATCCCTATCTACCTTTTTAAGAAACCGCCTTGCTGACTTTTCCGACTCAACAATGAAATGCTTTATTTTTTTTAAGTATTGTGCAGTTACTGGAGCAACCCAGGATACATCATCACTGCCTAACAAACTTGGTATAAGTACCAATTGTCCGCTACCACTTACCCAAGTACTCATTACGCAACCATTTTAGGAAGGAAAACAAAATCTTTATATCGTTCTTCAATTAAACTCAATGTATCATGTAATTCATTAGGATCGTGCGAGGTAACTAAAATCATTCTATAAGGTTTAACATGTGGCAAGCCACGAAAATAATTAGTGTAATGCCTCCTCATTTCTAAAATACCAAGGGTTTCCCCTTTCCATTCAATTGATTTATCAAGATGCTGCCTTACCGCTGCCACTCTTTCTTTAATAGATGGTGGTGTTAAAATTTCTTGTGTTTTTAAATAATGTTTTATCTCATTAAAAATCCACGGATACCCAATTGCAGCACGGCCAATCATAATACCATCAACTCCAAAACGGTTCTTATATTCTAAAGCCTTAGGACCACTATTAATGTCGCCATTACCAAAAACAGGTATATTTATGCGTGGGTTCTCCTTCACCTTTGCAATTAAGCTCCAATCAGCCTCGCCTTTATACATTTGCTTACGGGTTCGCCCATGTATGCTAATAGCTTTTATACCAACATCCTGTAAACGCTCCGCCACCTCAACAATGTACTTGGTGTTTTCATCCCACCCTAAACGAGTTTTTACTGTAACGGGAAGTTTGGTTGATTTTACAATTGCATCTGTTAACTCAACCATTTTATCAATATCTTGAAGAATCCCTGCACCCGCCATTTTACAAACCACTTTTTTTACAGGGCAACCATAATTTATATCAAGTACTTCGGGCTGGGCTTGCTCAACAATTTCAGCCGTTCGTTTCATTGAATCTAAGTTGGCTCCAAATATTTGAATACCAATTGGTCGTTCCTCATCATAAATATCTAATTTTTGGACGCTTTTTTTCGCATCTCTAATCAAACCTTCAGATGAAATAAATTCCGTGTACATCATATCTGCCCCATGTTTTTTACATAAAGCACGAAATGGTGGGTCGCTTACATCTTCCATAGGTGCAAGCAATAGCGGAAAATCACCCAACTCAATATCACCAATTTTAACCATAGCCTTTAAAAGGCTGCAAATTTAGCCCACAAATCGTTCGTCCACCTCCATTTCGTGTTGGCAATTATTGCAAGTACGTAAATCTTTTGAAGTATAAAAATGTTTAAACACAGGTAAAAAGTCCTTCTCAATATTAGTTAACGGAAATTTCTTTTCATATAATTGATGGTTACAGTTATCGCAAAACCACATCAAACCATCTTCACAATCTGTTCCTTTACGCACCCTTTCAATAACCAAACCGATAGAACCTTCACTACGCATAGGCGAATGAGGTACTTTAGCAGGTAGTAAAAACATTTCGCCTTCATTTATAGGAATATCAACAGCCTTACCATCTTCTTGAATACGTACGTTTATATTACCCTCAACTTGATAAAACAACTCTTCGGTTTCATTATAATGATAATCCTTTCGTGCATTTGGTCCTGCCACAATCATCACAATAAAATCACCAGCCTCTACATATAAGTTTTTATTACCAACGGGTGGTTTTAATAAATCACGGTTATCATCAATCCATTTTTGTAAGTTAAAAGGTCGTTTTACAGCCATTTTTATCCAATTTTATTGCATTTCAAGATAAGTTAAATCCTCCATTTAACTAAATAAGCCTTTGTAAAGCACAAATTAAGCTAATTTTGAAAACAAAAAAGGTACAAATTATTAACCCACGCCAATATTAACAGCACTTAAAGCAACACAAACCCAAAAAGTAGTCCGTACAATTTGATGATTTTGTTATTGAATTTCAATAAAAGTAGATTGACCTTTGTGTAAACAAGGCAATAAGCACAGGACTATAAACTTGAAGAAATATGAAAACTCAAAGCTACATCACCAAGGTTTTATTCGCAATTTTAATAGTTGCATTTGCATTTAATGCGACAGCTGCGAACTTACATCAAGAATTAAAAGGCTTAAATGCCCAATGGAACAAAACAAATAATTTTGCTGAAGTTGACCCTTTGTTGCTTAGCCAAACTATTGAGCTAAACGGCAATGAAGATTTAATTCAGTTACACTTACAATTGGTTGAAAACACTTTACGAAATCGTAATACCGATTATTTAACCATTACCCAAAAAGTTAATCGTGAATTAGGCTTAAACATCCTTCGTGATTATTGGCAAGCAGGCGTTTTCCCAAAAAACACCAACCATACCTACCGCATCCCTTATTTTATTGATGCTTATAATACTGCTTGTGCTGTTGGTCATATTATGCGCGAAAGTGGCTCTGTTGATTTGGCTACCACAGTTGCTAATGCCGTAAACAATGCCTACATAGCAGAGATGCCCTACCAAAATGAATTGCAAACTTGGGCTAACCAAATGGGCTTTACCGTTGAGGAGTTAAAATGGATTCAACCCACCTATGGTCCAGCAGTAATTTTGCAAGCTAGTATTACTGGCGCAACTTGTGGCGAAAGTAATGGTTCAATTAGCTTAACAGTTACGTCGGGTGATATTATGATTGACCCAGAACTGCTTGTTTTAGAATGGACAAATACGGAACAAGGCTCTGAAATCACAGGGTTGTCAGTTGGAGAATACTGCGTTAATGTTTATGGAGATTTTGGTACTGGCGAATTAAGCTGGTTACACACAGAATGTTTTACCGTTGGTAACAGTAACGGACCACAAATACTTTCAAGCACAGTTGTTAATGAAAGTTGTGCAGCCTCAAACGACGGTTCAATTGAAATTGAAGTTGACGACCCTAATGCCACTATTACTTGGTACGATGACTTTAACAACACCATAGTTGGCCAAGGTAACTCAATTAGCGGTCTAAACGGTTCGCCTATTTATGGAGGCTGGACGATTGAACCGCAAACTTATACGGCACAAATTACCAACTCGGATGGTTGTATAACTTATGAAACGTTTTTCATTGAGCAAAACTCAGAGTTAAACGCTTATGTTCTTTCAACCCAAGATTCATATTGCTGGGAAGGTTTAGGAAGCATAAGCCTTTTTGTAAGCGACCCCAATGCATCAATTTTATGGTCAAATGGCGAAACAACCCCTAGCATAAGTAATTTAAATTCAGGAACATATACCGTTTCGATTATAGACCAATTTGGCTGTACTTTCGAGTTTTCAGTCGTAATTTTTTTAACCGATTGCCCACCACCTGATTGTGAATTTGAAGAACCTTTTTGGTTAACACAACAGCTAAATAATCCCAACCAATTAATTGCAGAATGTATTTGCTCAATTGATAAGTTTTTTGACCAAACCACCTACCAATACTACTACTTTTTTGATAGCAATTGTAATGAAGTAGATGCAGCTGATATTTTTTATGATTGCGATGGCAACGTTGTTTGCATGACTGATGGCGAAATATCGCCTGATGTTGAATGTGGCGCTGATTTTACAGAAGGCTTGTTGTTTCACTACAATCTTTTTAGCTGCGATGGTAATGACTTTTTGAATGCTGAAGATGATGTTACAAACACCGCACAATCAACAACTGGTATTGCTATTTTATCAAATGACACTTATAATATCAGCAACAATTTTCCACTTGAGGGTACACAATGGAATTGGTTTATGCAAGTTGGTGGTTTTGCTGGTACCGAAGAAGTAATAACCGACGATGTTACACTTACTTTAAACAATGGTATTGCCGATTTAACAGCCAGCGGAATTTCATTTCCCGTACCTTATACTTTAGACGCAGCTAATAACCAAATTGTTTTTGATGATATAATTACAACCGTTTTACCAGTAAGCACTACTTTTTACTACTACATAGATGGGCTTAATTTAGTACTACTTGATTATGTTCCTGATGGATATAGTTTGCACTTTATTGCAACAACTGATTTAACCATAAACATTTTAACTCAACCAGAAATTGGTGAGGTTACACTCAACTCAAACTATACGGTAACATACACTTATAACGAAAACATGGTGCCACAAAACCAAAGTTTCACTTATGAAATTTGCACTAATATTTTAGGAGCACCTATGCCGTTTTGTGATGATGCTATTGTTACAATCAATCCTGATAATTCTTGCAATCTTGAGTCATTAGTAGGATATAATATATCCGATTATATTGGTACTGATGATATTCCTCAATCATACTTAGCCGGTATATTTTGTTTTAAAGACTCGTTAAACAGCGATGCAGATTATATTGATGACTATGTGTGGACACTTTTGCAAAACAATGAAATTATCGAAACTGCTTTAGGACCCGTATGGTGCGATGTAACCATTCCTTTTCTGCAAAACGCAGAACCTGTTACCGACGAATATACCGTTTGTTTAACTATAACTGACCCCTTAGGTTGTACGGCTTTCTCTTGTATTGACATTTTTAACCCTCTAGTTGATGTATTGGCTATTGATGATTATGTAATTACAGAAGTTAACCAATCAATAACAATTAACATTTTAGAAAATGATTATTGGAATCCATTATTAGAAGGAAACGATCCTGATGTTTCAGTTTCAATTCTTAGCCTCCCGCAAAACGGAAATATTTTGGTAGGTAACTTCACATCATGTTTAGGATCGTTCTGTTGGCAAATAGTATATATACCTGACGCAGATTTTACCGGTTCTGATGAAGTTACATACCAGTTATGTATTAACGGATATTGTGTAACTGCAACTGTTTACGTTAATGTATTAGGCAACAACAATGTTATTAATGCCGTTGACGATAGCTTTGATTTGGACACAAGTTCAGGCACAACCAATTTTGATGTTTTATCAAATGATGATTTAGATATAACACCAAGTGTACCTATTGAGGGAACTACATGGTTAATGCATCACACATATGGTGGTTGGTCTCCACCATTATGTTGTTCAGACTTCAACACCTCTATAATATTCGAAAATGGCATTGCTACCTTAACAATTGATGAAAACGATTTTGGGGGTGGCATGCCATATGAAAGTTTCACATTTAACTATTCAATAGATAGCAATGGGGATTTAGTTTCGGAATTTGATGTAATATTAACTGATAACACAATTGTAATTGGTTCTTCAACAGTACCTGCCGATGGCGTTGCTATTGTATTTTATCCCATTGAATATCTTAGCATAAATATTGTTACACCACCAATAAATGGTACGGTTAATTTTTACAATAATTTTAATGGCGTTTATATACCCAATGACAACTCGAATACAAGCGACTTCTTTACTTATGAAGTGTGTTTAGAGGTTAATGGCACTATTTCATGTGACATAGCATCGGTTTACATAAATGGTTCAAACGAAATTTGCGCCAACGATTGCGTATGGCCGGGCGATGCCAATGCCGATGGCTTGGTTGATAATTTTGATTTACTTTCAGTTGCTTTAGCATACGACTTTATTGGTGAGCCACGTGAAAATGCTTCTATTGCATGGACTCCGCAAAGCGCAAATAATTGGCTTTCTACTTTTGAATCGCCAACTATTACAGGTACTCAAAGTATAACCGTTAATAGCAAACATGCCGATTGCGATGGTTCTGGTCAAGTAAATGATGCTGATATAATAGCCATTGATCAAAACTATGGTTTAAGCCATGGTAAAGGCGAAAGCACGGTTGAGGTCGATGCTAGCGCACCATACTTAAACATTGATATTGTTGGTAATGTTTTCCCTGCAGGTAGCACCGTTACGGCCGACATTAGTTTAGGAGGCGAATTTGAAACAGACGAAATCGAAAATGTATATGGTGTAGCATTTACTATTAACTACAACAACATTGTAAACGATGTGCCATTAGTTGTACAAGAAACTGTGGTTTTGGAATATGAAAACAACAATTGGCTAGGTAACAGCTTTAACACAATATCTATTGTAAAAGATTTTGCACAAGATGCGTTACTTGAAACGGCTTATAGCCGCAATGACCATCAAGCCTTAGGTGGTGCTGGTAAAATTGCAAGTATGTCATTTGTTATTGAAGAAAATGTAGCTGGCAAAAAAGCTGATTACTATCCGCTTGAAATTAGCATTGAAAATGCCTATATAGTAAATGCAGCAGGAGAGTTAACACCAATAAATACAGGCTCAACTACAATTGAAGTAGTTACTAGTTATAATAACCCAATTTTAAATGAGCAAATAAACGTTTATCCAATTCCTGCACAAACACACTTAACTATAAATGCTAAAAACTTAAAGTTAAAAAACATTAGTATTTATGACATTACAGGAAAACTAGTTGACAGTTACTATTACAGCAACTCGTTAGTTATTGAAGAGGTAATATACGTTGAGCAATTACCCAATGGTTTATACTTTTTGCAAGTAGAAACTGACGAGGGAATTTTAACCCAAAAGGTTGAAATAATGAAATAGCCTTTATTAACTTTCATCATATGCTACAAAAGCCCGCTTAATGCGGGCTTTTGCTATTTATAACACTTTTTAAAACATCCTTTAATGGCTTATTTGTACCTTTATGGTATAACTATAAATAGGCCTATGAAACAATATTTATTGCTTTTTCTATTTTGCGCATTTGCTTCGGTTAAATTAAATGCTCAAAAAACTGAAAATTACAATGTTAACCCTTTTAAACAATTAAAAGAAGAGTTAGCAACGCCAAATGTTTACCGGACAGCATCAGGGGCTCCTGGTCACGAATATTGGCAACAACAAGCTGACTACAAAATGTCAATCGTTTTAGATGATGAAAAACAACACATAAGTGGAGACGAAACGATTACGTACTACAACAACTCTCCTGATAAATTATCATACCTATGGGTACAACTAGATCAAAATGTCCGTGCTAAAGATTCTGACAGCTATAAAATATCAACCCAAAACATTTCAAAGGGCATAAACCCCTATTCATATGGCAGAATGTTTAATGATTTTGATGGTGGTTTTAAAATAGAATCGGTAACCACGCCTAAAGGCGAACCAATGTCTTACACCATTAACAAAACAATGATGCGTATTGATTTGGATAGTCCATTAAATCCAAGCGATAAAGTTAGCTTTAGTATAAAATGGAACTATAATATTAATGACCGCATGGAAATTGGAGGTCGTTCCGGTTATGAATATTTTGAAGAAGATGACAATTACCTATACACCATTGCTCAGTTTTTTCCGCGCATGTGCGCTTACAATGATATTGAAGGATGGCAAAATAAACAATTTTTAGGACGAGGGGAGTTTACATTAATTTTTGGTGACTATGAAGTTGATGTAACTGCACCGGCCGATCACGTTGTCGAAGGCACAGGAGAAATTACCAACCTAAATGAAGTTTTAACAGAAACACAGTTAGCTCGTTGGGAAGAAGCTAAAACTGCTGATAAGCCCGTGTTAATTATTACACAAGAAGAAGCTGAAGCTAACGAAAAATCTCGATCAAAAGAGACTAAAACATGGAAATTTAAAGCTGAAAATGTACGTGATTTCGCCTTTGTTAGTTCTCGTAAATTTATTTGGGATGCCAAAGGCGTTCCTTTTGGCGACCGTATAGTAATGGCGGAATCTTTATATCCAAAAGAGGGAAATCCTTTATGGGAAATGTACTCTACAAAGGCAGTTGAATTAACCTTAGATGTTTACTCAAAGTACACTTTTGATTATCCATACCCAAAAGCTATTTCAGTACATGCAGCTAATATTGGTATGGAGTACCCTATGATTTGTTTCAACTTTGGACGCCCCGATAAAGATGGTAATGTTAGCGACCGTACTAAATACGGAATGATTGGAGTTATTATTCATGAAATTGGGCACAACTATTTCCCAATGATTGTAAACTCTGACGAACGCCAATGGACATGGATGGATGAAGGTTTAAATACCTTTTTACAGTATCTAACTGAAAAAGAATGGGAAGATGAAACAGGCAACCCTTTTCCATCTCGTAGAGGTCCAGCACATAAAATTGTTGATTACATGAAAGGGGCGAAAGATAATATTTCTCCTATCATGACAAATTCCGAATCAATCCACCAATTTGGTGCAAACGCCTATGCTAAACCTGCTACCGCTTTAAATATTTTACGCGAAACTGTTATGGGTCCTGAATTATTTGACCATGCATTTCAAGAATTTTCTCAGCGTTGGATGTTTAAACAACCTTACCCAGCTGACTTTTTTAGAAGTATGGAAGATGCTTCAAGTGTTGATTTAGATTGGTTTTGGAGAGGCTGGTTCTTCACAAACGATCATGTAGATATTTCTTTAGATGATGTTAAATGGTTTCAACTAGACACTCAATTTGATGAAAATGGAGAATTAGCTATTAACGACGATTTTTGGGCTGCAATGGAGGCCCCAGCCGAGGAAACAACAGAAGGAAAGAAAAAAAAGAAGAAGAAAAAGAAAAGCGAAAAAGTAGTTGAGGAAATAATTACTGTTGAAGGGCCTGAAACTTTTGACCCTTTATTAACATGGGCTAGAAAAAAGGAAACCTATGAAAACATTGCAAATGATTACATGACCAAGCGTCAAAGAAAGCTATTAAGTATAAAAGATAATTTTTATGAGTTAACTTTTACTAATAATGGTGGAATACCAATGCCAGTTATCCTTGAATTTGAATATGAAGATGGCACGAGTGAAATACAGCACATACCTGCTGAAGTATGGAAAATGGGTAGAAAAACAATTACCAAGGTATTTATAACACCTAAAAAAGTTACACGGGTAGTTTTAGATCCTAAAGCGGAAACTGCCGATACCGATTTAAACAATAATTATTGGCCAAGCACTGAATTCCCATCAAGATTTGAAGAGTTTAAAGAAAAAATGGGTAAGTAATAATTTGCTTTGTTAGATACCAAAAGGCGGCTAAAGTATTTTAGCCGCCTTTTTTTAGACCATAACATCTCATAACTAACGTAAATACTACAACCCTTTTGTAGTATATCAAATTCATAATACTGGATTTGATTCAATATCTAAGCAACTTTTTATGTTTCCAAATAGCTGCTTTAGAAATAAACAAACGCTCTCGTACATATCAATATTATCAAACTAAATAATAGCATAAAAAAACGAGGTTTACTTATATAAGCAAACCTCGTTAACAATAAAATTCAAGCTTAAACTATTGCTTAACTAATCGCTTTGAAACTAAACCATAACCATCAGTTTCAATATTCAACTGATAAATACCAGTTGGTAATAAGTTAGCATCAATCCAAGTATTAGATTCAACAAATGCGTTATAAACTACTCTTCCACTGTTATCAAATAATTTAACTGTAGCACTCCCACTCTGTAATTCAATATTCCAACCATTAGCAGTCGGGTTCGGGTAAACATTTACAAATTTATCAGATACTAAATCGTCAACACTTACTGGTTCTTCTAAAACATAAGGTGCTAAAAAGTCTGCTCCTCGCTGGATTAGTTCAGTACGCATAGATGAATTCCCTTCCCATGGGGTATGATCGGCTCCTTCATATGTCCAAAGCTCATTAATAATTTCATTCTCAGTTAAAACTGGTTCCATTGCACCACTTCCACAAATATCAATTAAATCAAAAGCTCCAGTTAATGGATCACCTTCATATACATCATCACAACCATAAGGGACAATTCCATCATCATCTCCATGAGCACTCATTACAGGAGGATCATCTGAACTTACAAATCCTAATTGATTTAGCCCACCAGCAAAATTTAAAACCGCACTAACAATAGATGGATAGCCATCGTTACCCTTATCGCCTTCAATACCACCATGCTCATTCATAATATCATTTAAAAATGGATAATTTTCAATTTCACTCTCATCAATATAAGCGGTATGCATCATAGTAATTGCTCCAGCAGAGTTACCTCCAACATAAATTTTGTTTGGGTTGATTTTGTAAACGTTGTCAGTTGCTGCATCTTTTCTAAAGTAACGAATAGAAGCCTTTGCATCCGCTACTGTTTGCATAACAATGCCTGCAATTAAGGTAGAGTCAATTAAATCAAAAGCACTACCAGTTAAAGTGTATTGAATTGAAGCTGCCACATACCCCCTTTTAGCAAATGAAGTACATATAGCCGTAGGGGTCGGTGTATTTTTATTACCCGCAAAATAAGCCCCACCATGAGCAAATATTAAAACGGGGCGTTCTAACTCTTCATCGCCAACCGGTTGATAAATATCCATTTCAAAACCGCTTACATCCGAGTAAACAATTGTATCAATTGAAACTTCTTCAAAAATTTCATCGAAGTATCTATCCTGTGCAGTAAGATTTAGCACAGTAAAGCACATTAAAAAAAGTAAAATTCTATTCATATTATTCTGATTAAGTAGAATAAAATTAAGATTTATTTAAAGGAATAACAACGTACTTGACTTATAGGCATAAAAAAAGCCAGACTTTGTCATATAAAGTCTGGCTTGCCAAAGTGTTATTTACTTTTAACTATTTTGCATCAGCCGTAGCCGCTACTGTACGAGTACGAGTAGTTTTAGCCGCTTTTTCAACTTTTGCTAAACGCTTGCTTAACGCTTCGTATTCTGATTTTGTAGGAATATCTAGTTTACGAACAACAGCTTCAAACATTTCGATAGCACGCTTTTCAAATTCGTTTTTCTTTTCTTCAGTGCTGTTAACAAAATCATCAACAATTTTCTTTCCTTCTTCTTGAGGTACTTGGCCTTTATCAACTAATTCGTTAACTGCCTTTTGTAATTTTTCAGTTGTTGTAGCTACTAATCCAACACCTGTGTACAATACTTTTTTTACTAACTCTTCCATTTTTAAATTTTTCGGATTTACCGTATTATTCAATTTTTGATAACTCAAAGTTAAATGCACTATTAAATGAAGCGCAAACTTGAGGCTATATCTAGCTATACCATTTAGCAATTTTCAATGGTTTACACTATTTTTTAAAAATTTTCGATATATCGTGCTAGTGAGGTATAGTTATATTAGCAAAAATTCACAAAAAAGCCCAGCCAAATGGCTGGGCTTTAACTAGTCTATATCAAACAAAACAACTTAGTCTTTAATAAACTTAGTTGTTGTTACGTGTTCACCATTTTGTACGGTAATAATATATGAACCAGCTGCATAAGCTGCAACATCTAAGTTATAAGTATTAACACCTTCAACAACGGTTTCATTAATACTATCAATTAATCTTCCCGTAACATCATAAATTGTTAATTGAATATTTGCTTCAATTGATGAAGTATAATCAACCACTAAATAATCAGTTGTTGGTATTGGATGAACATTAATAGTAGCTACTGCATCACGCATTAATAATACAACATTTGAAGCTATTTCAGTTTTACCATTAAAGTCAGTTGTTAATAAACGATAATAATTTTCACCAATTTTAGCATTAACATCTAAATAAGAATAACCTAATGGTTGAACGCTATTTCCTGCGCCTTGAACAATTGTAATTGCCTCAAAGTTAATACCATCAAATGAACGCTCTAATGTAAAGTAATCGTTCTCAACCTCTGTAGCTGTAATCCATTCTAATAAGTTAGCTGTAGCTTCAACTTCTCCACGGAAACTTAACAACTCAATTTCAGTAGTTGAACAATCAATTGAAGAACCAATTACTTCAACTTCGCACCCGTCAGCATCTGTAATAACCAAGTTATAAGACGTATCATCAGCAAACGGACCTACTACAAAGCTACTTGGTAATCCATCCATTATAAAATCACCCGAAACACTATATGGTGCATTACCTCCAAACATAATAAACACTACATCATAAGTTGTTGCATCGCATTCAATTGATTCTTGGTAAGTAATTGTAGGGCATTCGTCTTTAACGCAAGATGCAGGAGTTCCAAATAAATTAATAGTCGGACAAGCACCAGTTGGGTCAGCAATGGTAAAACTAAATGATGAAGCATCTGGGAATGTACCTACATTTATAAAGGTATCATTTGTCGCTTCATTTAAATCGCCAGATATAACATACTCTCCACTACCTCCACTTAGTGTTAAAAACAAATCATAAGTACCTAAGTCTTCATTGCAAATTACTTCATAGTCAACTGACATTGGATTTTCGCAGATATTGATAATCTCACCTTGGCAATTAATATTACCTGTATATGCTTGAGACACGCCACATCCGTTCTCTACAAAGAAACTTACAACTGATATTTCAGTTGTGTTTGGTTCTGGCGCAGCCGTATAAGTTGAACCACTAAATGTTTGACCATTTAGAGTATATAAAACATCGGCATCAGGGCAAGCCTGTAATGAAACAGAACAACCATCAGCACTTTCATTTACCATAACACCAACTTCTGGCGCTGCCAATACATTAATGGTAAAGCTTACTTCAATAGGATCAGTACAAGAAGAATGACCAGCTGGAATTGAAGCCGTAACTGTTTGTGTATAACCATCACAAGTTGTAGCATCTTCTAAATCAGATAATGTAATTGTTGTAAGACCTTCTTCACCAGTTGACCAAACAATATCTTCTTCATCTGCATTGTCAATTACTACTTCCAAACTAATTTCATCGCCTGGGCAGTAATTATAAACTGCGGTTGGATCGCCAACAACCTCAATAATAGGGCAAGGGATTGGTTCAACATTTACAAAAGTTGAATCACTATCAGTTACTTCAATACCTGTTATAGTACCCGTTGCCACCACATGAGCTGTATTCAAGAAATCCGCATTAACATTATTCATTTCACACTGATAACTATAAACACCACCTGGCATTAATGGTAAATCTTCAGCATAAACAAAATCACAACTAGAAGTAAGCGGATCCACAATAACAATATTATCTAAAGGCTCAGTACCCAAATTAAATATTGTAATTGTAAACACAGCCGTTTCCCCTTCAAAAATAGTTTGGTAATCGTTTTGGTCATCCCCATCGTCCTTAACAATTACAATGTCAGGAAATGCTGCACAATCTTCAACTCCAATCGTTAATTCAGCAACATCATCAGCACAAGGATCTATACCCGTAACTATATATTGATAAATAAAAGTTTGATTTGGAGCAAGATCAGTTGCATCAAACTCATTACCAGTACCTAAAGCAGGAGCATCTCCTACACCAACAAATGAACCACCAGCATCAGCACCACTTAATAAATTATCCAAGTCAATTATAGCATTACCATCGCCAGCATTGTTACACAAAATAATTGAAGCATCTTCTCCAGCACTTACTGGTTGATTTACAAATACGGTTACCTCATCACTATCTACACAATTGTCATCACTTGTAACAGTTACAGTATAAGTAGTTTCGGCCGTTGGGCTAACCGTTATAGAAGCCGTTGTTTCGCCATTACTCCACATATAACTTCCACCACCTGTTGCCGTTAACTCAACCGCTTCGCCAGCACAAATGGTAACATCGTCGCCAGCATTGGCTGTCGGTAACGGATTAACTGTAACGTTTACATCATCAATTGCTTGACAACCATTAGCATCCGTTAAGGTTACCGAATAAGTTGCATCGGTTGTTGGGCTAACAACAATTTCGACGGTTGTTTCGCCTGTGTTCCACATAACATCGCCAGTACCATTAGCCGTTAAAGTAACTGCATCACCTAAGCAAATAGCTTGGTCGTCACCTAAATCAACCGTTGGCAACGGATTAACAAACACCCAAACCGTATCAGTGCCATCGCAACCAGCACCATCGTCGCCCGTAACAATATACATAGTATCTTCTGTTGGGCTAACAACAATTTGCGCAGTTGATTCACCAGTATTCCAGTTATAGTTTAATGCGCCAGAAGCCGTTAAGGTAACTTCTTCACCTAAACAAATAGTTACATCATCGCCTGCGTTCACATTCAAGTTATCCGCAACGCTTACCTCAACATCATCAGATGCCGTACAAGTACCCGTTGTTGCGGTAACAGTATAAGTTGTAGTAGCAGCCGGAGAAACCGTGATTGAAGCAGTTGTTTCGCCAGTATTCCACATATAGCTATCAGCATCGCCAGTAGCGGTTAGGGTAACCGAACCACCTGCACAAGTTGAAACATCAGGGCCTGCATCAACCGTTGGCGATGGAGACACGAAGGTTAAGAAACCATCTGATGCACTACAGCCCGTAACATTATCAGTAACGGTTAAGGTAAAGTTGCCCGTTTCTGTAATTGTGTATGATTGATCAGTAGAAACAACATTTACTCCATCCGACCATTCGTAAGAATAATCACCATCAGGTCCAGAATAAGTTACCTCATCTGCCGAACAGATAATCGCATCTTCTAAATCTGGAACTGGAGGTAAAGGATTAACCGTTAACTGAACATCATCGCTTGCGCTACACCCATTTAATGTAACCGTTAAGGTATAAGTACCAGCCGTTGAAGTCGTATAATCTTCTGTTGTCGCTACAACACCAACACCATCCAACCATTCATAAGTATCATAACCACTAGGTCCATCAAAAGTAGCATCAGTTCCAGCACATACCGTCACATCATCACCTAAATCAACTACAGGATTAGCATTTACAGTAATTATTACAGTATCAACTGCCGTACTTGCACAAGCATTTGCTGTGTTAACCGCAGTAATATAAATAGTATCAGTACCCACACTTAGTGTTGGCATATACGATGTAGCATCGCCTAGCAATAATGATGAAGGGTAAACATCGTAGAAATTATACCCACTCGGTGCTAATGGAGCTGAAACCGTTAAGCCTGCATTGATAACGCCATAGCTACTTGTTACAGGGCCAACCCAGCCCCCATCAGTTAATTGTAATGATAAACCTTCAGGATTGCTATTTGACTCTGAAACGCCAACATCTGTTGATGTCATTCCAGCAGCCGGACCATCAGCAGCTGTTTGTGTTCCTTCATAGCTTAAGTATTCAACTACAGTAGCACTACAAGTATCAACTAATACAATACCATCGGCACTACCATTTTGAATACCAGCAATTGGTATAAATACCGACCCAAAGCCAGTACCTGCATCAGGCACATTAAATCCACCTAAACTTACTGTATTATAAGATGGCGCAGGTGCGGAGCTACCATTGTGCAACCAAATTTCAAAGCAATCTAAACTTCCAGCAGGACCAGAAATTTCAACTCCCTCATTATCATCTGCCCCGTTATCATCATAATGAATTTCAGTAATAGCCATAGTAGCAAAACCAGCAACACCGCCACCAGTAGGTGCTAAAGTAATATCATCACCATCACAAACTGTAATATCATCTAAAGGATTGTTTCCTTCAAATCCAGTACATGCATCACAATTGGCAACAGTAACATTGAACATTGCTGTATCTAGTTGGCATTGCAAACCAGCAGCAGGTACTACATACCAGTATGTGTAAGTAAATGCAGCAGTCCCATCAAAATCAATTGTAGTAATTCCTAATGGGGTCCATGCATTATCGTACCAAGTACCTCCTGCATCAGCACCGCTCAACAATGCTGTCAAATCAGAAACGGTATTACCATCAGTAGCATTATTACAAACAAAGTCAGCACCATCGCCGCCAGCATTAGGGTTCGCCTCCACCGTAACAGTTACTGATAAGGTATCACTTGTACATACACCATCAGTAGCTACCACCCAAATAGTTTGCGGGCTAGTACCTGGTGTTGTACCAGGATCATACGATAAACCAGTTGAGGCTATTGGTGCGCCTCCATTAGGGTCAGCCGTATAGAAGTTAAACACAGTATTTGAAATAGCACCACCATAAGTACCATCAATCATTACATCATCAATTCTCCATGTTCCGTTTGCACTTGAAGCACCCCAAGCATATACCCTAAAGCAAATACTACTAGAAGCTGAAACTGATAAAGCAACATTAACTGTTGACCAAGGGTCGGTTACAGCACCGTTTGAAATCGAAGAATAAGCACCACCATCTAATGACACTTGAATATCATAATTTGAAGGTCCTGTACTTGAAGCATTTTGACCAAAACTCAAATTACTTAAATTAAGGTTTGAGCCATTAACACAAATTTCGTAATAATCATCGCCAGCAATAGCACCAGCTAAATCCAACGAATCCCAGTTGTTAGAAGAGAAAGCATCAGTTGAACCATCACCACCAGGGTAAGAAACCCCTGCAGCTCCAGCACCTCTAACTAAATCCGCTAATGTAACCGCTGCATCACTCGAAACACCTGTTGGCACTTCAGTTTCAAAATCCCAAGTTGCATTAAATGCAGTACCAGCAGCACCTCCGCCATTATTATCAACTGGCGTAATTACTGTTGAACTAGTACCATCATCGCAAATATCAATATTGCTAACTGTAGGGTTCATAAAACCAGTACAATCTACTGGGCATGCACAAGCTGCATCATTTACATAAACAGCTATTGGGGCTGATAAATCATAACAACCAGAAATAGTTGTTCCATCTAAATCTGCAATTGCAGTACCGATACCAAATGTAGGAACATCTGTATCATCGTAGTTTAAAGCGTATATTTCATAAGCTCCATCCGCTAAGCCTAACACGTTTGCATCGAACATACCGGATGTGTTAAAGTCAACTACTAATCCAGTTGAAGGATCAACCAATAAATACTCCTGCGAATGACCAATAGTAACAAATGTACCTGGTGCAGCAACAGCAGTAAAGGTATCATCACCTATACAAGTACAAGCTAAAGTATCAGTTGGGTTAGGACAACCAGTTGGTATATCCAATACAAAAGTTGTATCAGTTAAACATCCCGTAACACCATCAACTAATTGTAAAGTATAAGTACCTGGGTCAAACGAACCTACTAAATCGCCGCCAACAGCTGTAAAGTTTCCGATAGTATCAGCAGGGAAATTAAATCCATAATAGATTTCATCACCAGCATTTGCGCCATTTACCATAATAGTACCCGTAGGGAAATTACAAGTTGGTTGCGTAACCAAACCATTGATACTTGGTGCACCTGGAACTGCATTTATTACAAACGAATCACTGCTTGAACAGTTCGTTGTTGTATTAGTAACTGTGATATTATAAGAACCAGCACCTAAACCACTAATATTGTTTATGCCAGTTGAAAGCGAACCAGTACCGCCGCCATTATCAATTGAGTAACTAAACGAGCCCGTTGAGGTAACATTAACTTCTAAATTACTTGGTGTTGTACAAGTTGGCTGCGTAACAGTAGTACCAAATACAGGAATAGGGTTTACAGTAACTGAAATCGTAACACTATCCTGACACGCATTAATATCACTACCAGTATAAACATACGTAAACTGGTCTCCAGTCGATAATCCAGTTTGAACACCGCTAACAGCAGTACCCGCACTACTTGTTCCTGTGTACCATTGTCCCGTACCAGCAATACCGTTGTTTTCAGTAACGGTGATTGTACTCAAATCAAATGACGTATCATCTGAGCATAAATCGATATTATTTACTGCGCCTAATGAAGGGATACATTGGTTAACCGAAGCTGCCACTCCTGCAGACAACATATAACAAGGATCATTAGATTGACCTATTGCTAAGTTATCTAACAAAATATCACCCACCTCAATATTATTAGTCACGTTAGCAACATTAGGATCAGTTGGGTCAAAATTCAATGCATAAATAGTATAAGTACCAGTAGGAATTGAACTGAATGTTCCAGTTCCGTCAGTATTTACTAACAATACCATTCCACTTGAATTAACCAATATATAAACCTGCGTATAGTTAGGATTAAATGTACCAGGTTGCGAAACAGCTAATAAATTCCCATTAGCGCCATCACAATCGCATACCTCTAAAATTGGTGTAACACTTGGAGGAATAATACCCGCATCAATAGTTGGGTTATCCTCACCATTAACTAAGGTTATAACACCCGATGTACCAGTAACACCTGTTGCAGGCGTACCCGTTTCACTATCTATATTACTATCATTATCACTATTATTAGTAGAAGTACTTCCGTTAATTGGACCTCCACTTTGAGGGCCCGTAAAGGTATCTCCAACAGGTAATACAAATTCAACAACATAATCACCAGGTATTAAATCGGTAAACTCATAAAAACCAGGATTACCACTTGGGTCGTTCATGGTTACAGTAGTACCAATTAAATTACCCATATCATCATATAGGTTAACAGTAATTCCATTGATACCCGCAGTAGTTATATCCTCATTTTGAGTACCATCCATATCAACATCATACCAAACATAATTACCTAAAGATGCACAAGGCGTTGTACTAGCCGAAACAGCTATTTCAACCATAGCTTCGCAATTATTACTATCAGTAAATACTGCATAGTAGTTTGCAGAACCGTTGGTTGGAGGTGTTACAGTTGTTGAACCTAATGGGCTACCCAAATCAGGGTTGCCAGGGTTACCACCATCTTCAGGATACCAAACAAAAGCACCTGTATTACCATTGGCAATTGTAGTTTCCATATCTGTTAAATCATAATCCCCGCCATTACAAACTGCAGGTGGGTCAGCAGGATCAACTAATACCGGTAAAGCATTAACGGTATAAGTAATGGTTACATCACCTGAACATCCACCACCATCTGTGTATGTGTAGGTGAATTGATCGCCATTAGCTACTGCTACATTAGTAGCATCAGGTACAGCTGCACTTGCTCCATCAACCCATGCTCCTCCTGTTTGACCTGCTGGCTCAAGAGCCGTTAAATCAACTGGACTATCATCAGCACAAATTGTTGGATCTGATATGCTTACTGTTATAGCAGAAGCAACAGTAAAGGTTATTGTTGCACTACCATCACAGTTGTTCGCATCTGTAAACGTGTATGTAAACATATCGCCATCAGAAATATTTACATTGGTTGCATCAGGCACTGCTGCACTTGCTCCATCAACCCATGCTCCGCCTGTTTGTCCCGTTGGCTCTAAACCAGTTAAATCGTAACCAGTTGCAGCAGCAGGGCAAATACTAGGATTAGCAATAGTAACTGTTGGATTAGCATTTACAGTATAAGTAATAGTAGCACTATCTGGGCAACCATTAGCACCAACAAAGGTGTAAGTAAACATATCACCATCGGATACCGCTACATTCGTTGCATCCGCAACAGCTACGCTTGCTCCATCAACCCATGAACCACCAGTCTGACCTGCTGGCTCTAAGGCCGTTAAATCAACAGGGCTGTCGCTTGCACATATTGTTGGATCAGCTATAGTTACCGTTGGGTTAGCATTAACCGTAACTGTCATGGTTGAACTACCAGAACAACCATTAGCATCAGTAAATGTATATGTAAACTGGTCTCCATCTGCCGCCGTAACACTTGTAGCATCAGGAACAGCTACACTTGCCCCATCAACCCATGAGCCACCTGTTTGACCAGCTTGCTCTAAAGTTGTCAAGTCAATAGGGTTATCGCTTGTACAAATAATCGTATCGCTAACAAATACCGCAGGATTTGCATTAACCGTGTAAGTAATCGTTGCACTACCGTCGCAATTATTAGCATCAGTAAATGTATAGGTAAACATATCGCCATTCGATACTGCTACATTCGTCGCATCTGCTACTGCTGCACTTGCACCATCTACCCATGCACCGCCAGTTTGTCCAGCAGGCTCCAAAGCCGTTAAATCTACTGGGCTATCACTTGCACAAATCGTAGGATTGGCTATTGTTACAGTTGGATTAGCGTTTACTGTATAAGTAATCGTCGCACTACCATCGCAGTTATTGGCATCCGTAAATGTGTAAGTAAACATATCGCCATTAGATACTGCTACATTCGTTGCATCTGCTACTGCTGCGCTTGCGCCATCTACCCATGCACCACCAGTTTGACCAGCTGGCTCTAAAGCCGTTAAATCTACTGGGCTATCACTCGCACATATTGTTGGATTTGCTATTGTTACTGTTGGATTTGCATTTACCGTATAAGTAATCGTCGCACTACCATCACAGTTATTAGCATCCGTAAATGTATATGTAAACATATCGCCATTAGATACTGCTACATTTGTTGCATCTGCTACCGCAGTACTCGCACCATCAACCCAAGCACCACCAGTTTGACCTGCAGGTTCTAAAGCTGTTAAATCAACTGGGCTGTCACTCGCACAAATCGTCGGATTTGCTATTGTAACCGTTGGATTTGCATTTACTGTATAAGTAATGGTTGCACTGCCGTCGCAATTATTAGCATCCGTAAATGTATAGGTAAACATATCACCATCGGATACTGCTACATTCGTCGCATCTGCTACTGCTGCACTTGCGCCATCTACCCAAGCACCACCAGTTTGACCTGCTGGCTCCAAAGCTGTTAAATCAACTGGGCTGTCGCTCGCACAAATAGTAGGGTTAGCTATCGTTACCGTAGGATTAGCATTTACAGTAAACGTGATTGTTACATCACCTGAGCATCCGCCACCATCAGTGTATGTATAAGTAAACATATCACCGTTTGCAATATTAACATTAGTAGCATCTGGTACAGCTACGCTTGCACCATCAACCCAAGCACCACCTGTTTGACCAGCTGGCTCTAAACTAGTTAAATCAAAACCAGTTGCATCACTTGTACAAATTGAAGGGTCAGGAATACTAATTGTAATTGCGCCTGCCACAGTAAATGTAATCGTAGCACTACCATCACAGTTATTAGCATCAGTGAAAGTATAAGTAAACATATCCCCATTTGAGATATTAACATTTGTTGCATCGGGTACTGCTACACTTGCTCCATCAACCCATGCACCGCCAGTTTGTCCAGCAGGTTCTAAGCCTGTCAAATCATAACCCGTAGCAGCTGCTGGGCAAATACTAGGGTTAGCAATTGTTACTGTAGGATTAGCATTTACTGTATAAGTAATCGTTTCACTTCCGTCACAACCATTGGCATCAGTAAATGTATAAGTAAACATATCTCCGTTGGCTACCGCAACATTTGTTGCATCAGGAACTGCCACGCTTGCTCCATCAACCCACGCACCGCCAGTTTGACCTGCAGGCTCTAAAGCTGTTAAATCAACTGGGCTGTCGCTTGCGCAAATCGTAGGGTCAGCTATTGTTACTGTTGGGTTCGGGTTAATTGTTATTACTGAACATTGTTGAGGTGCACAACCTGCTTGCGCAGATGCTGGGCTTAAAATCGCACATACAACATAATCATCAGCAGCTAAGGCTCCACCAACACCCGTTAATGCGGCCGCTTGCGCAGGATCAACACCTGTTAATGATGCAAAAGGAACAACACCTAATGAACCTGTTGAGCCTGTATAAGCATCAGTAGGAGGGGTTGTAGTTCCTGCAAAATAAACAAAGTCAATTCCAAAATCTACCTCACCATTATCTGCATCATCCATTAAGGCCAATCCGTTAGCTGTAATATCAAAACCATCACCAACACAAGGGTCAGCAGGATCTGTAATACTTCCTATTGAAGGACATGCCGCACACAAAGCAGCATTAACAACAATATTTACCTGAGCTGTTGACTCGCAACCTGTAACAGGATCCGTATATAAAGCATAAACCGTTTGGTTTGCTGTAACACCATTAACTGCATTTGAAGCAATTAAAGGTGGGTTATTACCTAAAGCCGATGTAGGCAATGAATTCGGGTCAACTGTATAAAAAGCAAAATCTGCTGCAGCATAAGCAGGGTTATAAGTAACATCAGTCGTTAAATCAATATTTTCAGAACCATCGTTACACACAGCCGCAGGTTGAGCAGTTACCACTATTGGCGCACCACTCGGTGGATTCAACACCTGAGCATTACTTGTAACTGTCATATCACATCCAGAATCATCTATTGCTGCAACAATATCGTATGTACCTGGGCAAGCATTATTAATAGTATAAGGTAGCGACACTCCACCTAATGAATATAGTGTTCCATCAATTGTAAAATCAATATCAAATGAGTTGCTTGAAGTACCAACTGATAAATCAAAAGTAACCGTACCATCACATGGATTACAAGAACCTGGTTGTGCTGAACCTGTAATTGTTATATCCTCAATTGGACGGATATTTACGCAAACCTCATCATTATTTACTGAACCATCGCAAAGTCCACCACCTTCATCAACAATAGAAACTAAACTAATTTTAATTTCACCATCAGTCGGTCCATCAATTGTAATGTTATCACCAGCATTAAAACCAGCTAACACTACATTACCTGTTCCATCATTATAAGTTAAAGTATAAGGTCCTGTACCACCAGTAATTGCTACTGGCACATCAACACTTACAGTTGACCCAGCATCATCACAAACATCAAAAGCCGTTGAGGTTAAAATTGCATCTGGGCATGATACATTTGCCTCCACAGTTGGAGAAATCCCATTTGCTTCATCAGGCGCACCAACAGGACAGTTAGCAGTATCAAATGGATCAACAACAGCTCTAAAGTCAAAATCTCCAACAGGGCAAGCATCCCCAGGTATAGTAAAGTTTGAACAGAATAACATATCAGCCGGAGTTGAATCAAATCCGCCTGAACCTCCACCTCCGCCAGGGGCTCCACCATTACCAGCAGCTGTATTAGGAGTGCCAGGAGAATCATTTGCATCGGCTTCCCATGTACCACCACAATCAGTAGTTTGTCTAATAGAACCACCTTGTCCACCATCGCTACCAATCCAAACCCATGGACTAGGAGGCATATCAACATCTGGTACTACAGGTATAGTTATTGAACTTGGTCCAGGTGCAGGCAAACTACCATAAGATTGTCCACTAGGAGCGTTACTATTTCCATCAACATTTTCCTCCCATATAATACCAGATACAAAAGCTCCCGTAGGGTCAAATAATGCCAAAAACTCGCCACTATTTGTCAAGTTAAGATCTGGGGTACTAGTACCACACCCACAAGTAGCTGCATTAACAGTAGGCGATTGCACCTCCCCCGTTGCAACTGTATTACCATTTGATATGGTAATAATTCCATTAGCATCTGACATAGTACCAGCGGGTAATGTTATAGTCCAGTCTCCATCACTTACTACCCATCCACTATAATCTGTATTCGCAACGCCATATAATTCAATATATTCACCAAAGCTTCCTCCAGATTCAGTAACTGCGTCAACTTGCACTTCATTTATACACAAAGTTGCAGGAGATGAAGGAGGCTCGGGAATTGGAATGGATTGAATATCATTATAAGATCCACCTCCATCATCTGTATATTGCCAAGTAACTGTACCGCCTGATGGTAATTGATCACCATTAAAGCATAATTGAACCACATCACCAGGGCAGGCATTAACTGGCCCAGCACCACCATCAATATCAACAGCATAATTCTCAGGACAAACTGGAGGCAATTCACAATTATCTAAAATTGTAAGCGTAACAGGAGCAGAACATCCGCTACCATCAGTTACCACAACTTGATAATCGCCCATTGTTGCCGAAGTATTTAATAAAAAACCGCCAGAAGATTGAGGCCCTTGAATGCTTACACCAGGTGCACCACCAGATATATCAAATAGTTCGTAAGTTAAATTTTCACCTCCAGTAACAAAACTCCCTACATTAATAGCTCCAGCAGGAGAATCACCAGCATCACAATCTATAGTCGCTTGTGTTGCCATTAATGGATCTACAGCTAGAATACTAAATGTTTGCGTTTCGTAACACTCATTTGGGTTACTTTGAGTGGCAGGATTACCACTTGTACCGCAACAATTTGAAAAATCATCCCAAACTAATGTAACAATATTATTACCCACATTCCATGTACTAATTGTAATATCCATCGTAGTTGTTTCACCTACAACTGTATAGTTATCATAAGGTGTTTGAACACCATTAACTTCTACAAATGAACCTGCTTGTATATTATCAGCACCAGAAAGCCCATCTATAGAGCCATCCGAAACATTTTGGTAGTTATAAATTTCAACCGTTAGGGTTACAGGGTCGGTTGTAGAACACAATGTTGTTGCCGAAGCATAAAAAACATGAGTTGGGTCATTATTGGGTTGCCCAGGAGTTGGGTGATCTGTATATGCCCATTCCCCTGTAGGATCACCACAAGATGAAGGCGTATAACCACCAGGAGTAAAAGTATCCCCTGTAGTACCTCCAGTAGCACCACCACCATTATCAATCGGCTGGCCATTAGCATCAGTCGCAACACTAGTAATTAAACCGTCCATGTGCGATGGGTTACCATCTGAACCAGCTGTTGGACCACCTCTTCCATATGATGAGTTACATCCTTTAAAGTTGCTTGAAGTACTATTCATATCAAACCAAAACGGGTCATCCAAAGCAGGAACTGTAAATGTACCTGGGCTTACAGGTGTATTACACGGACATGCAGCATCCGTTGGCAAAATAGGAACCATTGTTGCACCTGTTACTAAACTCCTATCTCCTCTACCAGATGTCCCATCACTAAAAAAGAAAGAACTTGCATCATTATTAACAGTTCCATCTTGATCATTGTCTCCTAAAGTATAAGTTTGACCAGCAATTTGTACTACTACTGCATCCGAACTACCAGAGGCACCACCTACGGTATTGGCTCCTCCACTTGTTGTACTTGCAGTGCCCCAGTAAATACCATCCCATGGTGTTCCATCAGGTAAAAACATCATTACTTGGTCACCATCAGCATTACCTGTATTGTCAATTGTAAAACCAGTTGCTGCAGGGTCATAAAACGATGCATTAGCAGCATTACAAACATCCAAGTCAATTTCAGCCAATAATCCAGCATTAAAATCACCTTCAGTTCCTCCACCTTCGGCAGATGGTCCTGCAATTAATCCATTTGATGTTCCATTAATACCAACACCACAATTTGCACCAGTATCTTCAGAACATCCAATCATATAAACTCCATCAATAGGAATTAATGTTCCTGGAGGGATTAAAACCGCCCATTCTGTATTAGTTACAACCATGCAACCAATATTTGTACCTGGCGGGCCAACAATTTCTAACAAACCATCATTACATCCGTCAGATTGACCTGAATCACCTGAAACCTCACTAATAACTACATTATCATAATTATCAACTGCCAAACCCGAACATGATGGGTCAGGCAACAAAGTTGGCGAACATTGCGCCTTTGCTATTTGAGTTGTTAAAAACAAACCCAAACACATCATTATTATATAACTAATTTTCCTTTTCATATTCAATTCTCTTTTTGGTTTAAAAATTTGTTTCAAAAAGATTTATTAATTATTCCAAGGGAAATTACCTGAATTAGAATTACAGCCAGGAGCAGGCGCACAATTATCAGGAGTAACCGTTACAGCTGTTGCTGCACATGAATTATCAGTAGCATCTCGAACAATAATGTCAAATGATGATGTTGAGGTATTACCAACCAAAGTAACATTAAATGGACTAGATGTAGCAGTTCCTAAAACTACAGCATTTGTGTTATCATAAATCTCTACACTTCCGCCAGCATCCACTAAATCAGTAGCTGTAAAATTCACCTCAAATTGATAATCGGCACCAACACAACCAGCACTTGAAATGCTAACGTTAGTTATCGAACAAACTGGTGCAGCAGCGTTGCCAGTACCTCTTGTATCTGCTGTAACAACTTCCCAAGTTCCTGTACCTGGGTTTAACGATACTGAACTTCCAGCAGCAGTTCCAACTTCAGCAACACCTACATCTGTACTATTCACACCATTCGCAGGACCATTAGTCGCAGCAAACATGCCTTCATAACTAACGAAATCGCAAACATTACCTTGAAAATCTAAGGCAATACCATCAGGTCCACCATTTTGTATTGAACCTGGGCTCCATACATAGTAATCATATGTACCATCTGTTGATCCAAATTCAGTCGCACTCAATGTAAACGAGTCATAACTTGTACCATTGGAGCCATTATATAATGTAATTGTATAGTCAGCAGGGTTTGCACCAGCTGGTAAAGCTACCTCTACAAACTCTCCTACATCAGCCCCTGCATTATCATAATGAAACTCATTTACAAAACCACCAGGGCAAGCAGGAGGTGCTGAACAATCTTGTGGAGAAACTGTAACTGCGCTTGAAGCACACGAGTTGTCGGTTGCATCACGAACAATAATATCAAATGTAGTTGTACTGGTATTGCCAACAATAGTTACAGCAATTGGTGAAGTTGTACCAGTTGCAACAACAACACTATTCGTGTTATCAAAAACTTCAACCATTCCACCACCATCTACTAAATTGGCAGTAGTAAAGCTCACATTATAAACATAATCGGCACTAGAGCATGAGCCTGAAACCGATACACCTGTAATTGAACATGATGGAAGTGCAGAGTTTGAAGCACCTGGCGTTTCAGCACCAGCACTCCAAGTTCCAGCAACAGGATCGTAAGCTAAAGATTCACCAATAGCTGTTCCACCGCCTTCAGCAATACCAACATCTGTACTTGTTGCACCATTTGCAGGCCCATCATTAGCAGTTAAAGTACCCTCGTAACTAATAAACTCTACCAAAACTCCACCGTCATCTAATGATATACCATCAGATCCACCATTTTGAATTGAGCCAGGATACCAAGTGTAATAATCATAAGTACCATCGGTACTTCCAAAATCACCAGCAGTTAAAGTGTACGAGTTGTACATTGCACCACCAGTATTGTTGTATAAAGTAATGGTAAAAGTTGTTGGATTCGTTCCAGCAGGCAATGCTACTTCCACAAATTCGCCAACGTCGCCACCAGCATTATCGTAATGAAATTCGCTAATAAATTGCGCGTTTGCTGTTAAGCAACAACAAGCGGCAAAAAGCAAGTTGTAAAGGAGTTTTTTCATGATAAATTAGTTTAAAAGGTTATGATGATGATAAATAGTTTTCAAATAAGCGCACAAAATTATTAGAGCATAATGCAAATACATTAAAACACTGGGTTAAGGGTATATTAAGTTTACCCATCTTAGTCCCATTTCAAGCCACCAAGCAGCTTAAAACAACACATCTTAAATAAAAGTAAAATGAAATTGTCGGCTTTCAATGAATATTTAGCTATATTCTATCATCAAACACCCGTTTTATGTGGAAAACCTACCGAAGTCGATCCATCGACTTGATTTTTTTAATATCAGACGATATACCTCTATGAGCAAGTAAACTCGTTAAAAACCCTAATGGGGCAAATATCCACTCATGATTAAAGCTTGAAAAAAGCTGTTTATCAAATAAAACATAAGCCATTACACCAGCAATTATCAAAAACGAAAAAATTAAAAATTTGCAAAATGATAGTTGAATTTTGGCTTTTTTAAACAAGAAAATAGCAATAACAGCAATTAACCCAACAATTGCAGTTGCTATCGTAAGGGGTAAATTCAAACTAAAATTAATCACATCATTAGCTAAAGTATAAGGGATATAAACTAACAAAGCACAGCATATAGCCGAAATCAACAAATAAATCGTTTGTATGCGTTGTATAATCATTAATCGTTTTTTTCGCTTTTCATATAATTAACAGCTTCTTCAAGCTGCGTATAAAATTCATTTCCGTATTTCCTTATTAAAGCTTCTTTTAAAAATTTATAAACAGGTACTTGCAACTCAGCACCCAATTTACATGCAGGGTCGCAAATATCCCATTTAAAGTAATTTACCGCCTCAAAGGTTTCATACTTTTTAACTCTAATAGGATACAAATGACATGAAACTGGTTTACGAAAATCAACTTTCCCATCCTCCCATGCCTTTTCAATTTGACATTTAGCAATCCCTTTGTCATCAAAGTTTAGATAAGCACAATCTTTACCATCAATCAATGGAGTCTCAAAAACACCATCCTGCCCTTGAATATACCTTCCCTGCTTTTCAATTTCTTCAAGCCCACGTTTTGTTAAATAAGGCTTTACCTCTTCAAACACATCATCCATCAAACCAAGCTCATGCTCTTCTAACGGAGCCCCTCCTTCGCCTTCTATACAGCAAACACCTTTACAAGCTGATAAATTGCAAACAAATTCTTTTTGCACTATATCATCGCTAACTATCTTATCACCAATTACAATCACACTAAAAAATTGAAGCGCAAATTTACTTCTTCAATTTCGGATCTAAAGCATCCGTCAGCCCTTCTCCTATTAAATTAAAAAAGGTAATAGTTAAGAAAATGGCAAAACCAGGAAAAACTGCCAACCACCACAAACTTGTATATTGTCTTGATACATTAAGTAATGAACCCCACGTAACCGTTTCGGCAGGTACACCAATACCTATAAACGAAAGAAAAGCTTCAATTAAAACTGCGCCCGCAATACCAAACGCAATCGCAATTAATACTGGTGATAACGCATTGGGTATAGCATGCTTTAATAAAGTTCTAGTATCATTATACCCCAAAGCTTGTGCTGCCTCAATATATTCTAAACTCCTCACTCTCAACAACTCACCTCTAATTAATCTCGCAATTCCTGTCCACGATGTTAAACCAATAATCACCATCACTATTGATAATGACGGATTCTTCACCACTGCAACAATGGCAATTATTAAAAACAAACGAGGCACAGAAACAAAAACCTCAATCACTCTTGAAATCATCAAATCAACCGGAACTGAAATTCTTTTACCAAAAAACGGAATCCTTTTAAACAATTCAGCTAACAAATTACCTAAAGCCATTACGCCTAAAAATATTAAAAGGGTTAAACCAACTTGCCCAAACATCGCCCCTGTTGAAACTTCTGCAGCATCGCTAATAGCATAAGATCGCACATGAAATGCATAAAAATAGGCGATAATCAAAAATACTATGTTCAGATAAAACCTACCTCTCGACATCCTAAGGCGATTATCACCAAAAAAACCTGCAAATGAGCCCATTATTATACCAATTAATGTAGCTATACCCATTGATATAATACCAACTGAAAAAGCAATTCGCGTAGCATGTATCATTCCAGAAAAAACATCTCTTCCAAGCTCATCAGTACCCAACCAATGTCGCCACCTAAACGATTTAACGTCTTGTTTAGCAAAAGGACTCGTTTCCGAATTCATATAGTCCACATTTTGCGGTGTATATGGAATTGGAGGAAATATTGAAAAATCATAATCTAATTCAGCCCATTGCACATTTTGGTAATCCTCGCCCCATCTAGCTAATCCTAGGTTAACAGCATACTCCTTAAAAACAGGAAAAACCACTTCTCCTTTATACTTAGCTACCAATGGTTTTTCATTAGCAATCACATCGGCTAATATTGCAATTAACAACAAAAATCCAATACAATATAAAGCAAACAATGCCCTTTTGTTCTTTCTAAACTGGCGCTTAACATACGCCCAATAACTTTGGTCAATTTTATTTATCTGTTCTCTATTATTATCGCTCATAATCTTTTATCCTAAGTAGTTAAACCAATTATTTTTTTCCTCCAGAATATGAAATACGAGGATCAACAACTGCATAAAGTATATCTGAAACCAAGTAACCAATCAATGTTAAAACGCATGAAAACATCATAACTGCAAATACAATCGGGTAATTTCTTGCAACAATGGCCTCAAATGCAGCCTTACCCATACCTGGTATCGAAAAAATAATTTCCAATACAATTGCCCCACTAATCATTAAAGGAAATACACTCGCAAAAAGCGTAATAACTGGTAATAATGAGTTACGCATGGCATGCTTCCAAACCACTTTATCCTCTGGTAATCCTTTTGCCCTAGCAGTTCTTATATAATCCTGCCCTAAAACAGCCAACATTCCACCCCGCATTTGCCTAGATAAATAGGTAAACGAGCCGTATGTCCATAAAATCAATGGCAATATCAAGTGATATGCCCTATCCATCAAATTATCAAACCAAGTAGCATTTGCTCCCAAATCCCCCCCTAAGCCATATGGAGGAAAAATATCTAAAAAGTCGCCTCCACATAAAAAAACAATAGCCAATGTCGCTAACCAAAAACTTGGTAATGAGTACAACACAAATAAAACAGTAGTAATACTTTGATCACCAAAACTACCTTTATTACGTGCCGAATAAACACCTATTGGAATAGCAATTAAATAGGTAAGAAAAATCGACATTAAGCTTATCATCATGGTAATTTTAACCGCATCCCATATAACAGAACCAACAGGTCGTTGATCTTGATAAGAAATCCCAAAATCGCCCCTTATAAAACCTGCGCTTTTCCAACGTCCATTACCATCACTAAACCACGGTTTATCGCCAAAAAACCACCTATGGTATTGGCATTCAGCACCATACCAATTTAAAGAAGGCACAAAACGTTTCCAGGTGGTGGCACTTTGTTTAACTTCATTAAAACGTCCCCTTAAATTATTAACTAAAGGCTTCAAAACCAACAACGATGGAGCATCGTTTAAATACTTTTCAATTTCAAAAAGCTGGCTATTAATTTTTCTCTCTTCGCTTGATGCGTAAATAACATTAATTGCATCTTTAATTTTTATCAAGCCTGTAGCATTCAAACTATCTTTAGGTACACCAACAACTGCAAACTCAACATCTCTTATTGATTTGTAATACTTATCAATTTCACCCCAATTGCCATACTCATAAATCATCCTATCCAAAGTTTCTCTATGCAACCGCTTCGCAACCCTGTGCAAAGTATCAGGCATTGAGATGTTTGAAAGCGAAAAATAAAAAACAGGTAAATCTAAACCCAGTTTTTCTCTAACCTCCAAATATGCCTTTTCGCCCGCTAAAAACGAGGCCGATTGCCCCTGCCCAGTATTTGCGCCTAACATTTGTTCAACAGGGTCGCCTGGGGCATTAACACTTATACCAAAAGTTATTAGCGATATCACCAAAACTGTCGGTATAAAAATCAATATTCGTTTAAGTATATATTTTAACATAAAATTTCACTGAAAGCACCTAAATTATTAATCCGTAAAAATCAGCTTAAAAATAGGGTTTGTTCAGCGATTATTAAAAGTTGAATTAATTTTTCCTGCTAGCGGTAACAAATTCATGGCTTATTGCATGTATAAAGTAATTCGTGCCTAGAATTTTGCAACCACCGCTTAAGAAACTACCTACTTTCTTAACACTAGTTCTAGGTTAGTGGCCGCAGCTTTAGCTAAAGTTGCGGTCTTTTTTTGTTTTTAAATTGAAGAAAATCAAGTTGTCTGAAATTTTGGTATAATAAAATTACTAGGGAAACACCTAAACTGTAATCAAGTTCATACAAAGACATATGAAATTCTTGTAAAGAGAAGGACAGTGTTTATTTAGTTCAAAATTTTATTAAACCACCTGTTTATCTAATTTTATCGCTTGCCTTTTTTCAATTATTTCTTTAATAGTATTTCTAATTTCCTTTTTTAAATTGCTTTTTTCAAGGAGACTTGCGTCAACGGCTCTATCGTTACAATTTTTTAAATAGCAGCTTTCGCAAGTATTGTTTACATCAAAATGTTGTAAATCAGGATCATTTAAAAACGCCATTTGCTCTTTTGTTTTTTCGTTGATTAGCCAACCAATAGAAACGCTTACATTGTTGTCAGGAATTGGTGACATAGGTCGAGCCAAAGCAATACTAAAATATTGTTCGCCTGTATCAAGGTAATTTGAAATTTGTGCATCAATAATTGGTGTGTTGTTTTTTACACCTTTATTAATGCTTTTAAGTAAGCGGAGGCTAGGCCACCTACGGCAATAGTGGCGGTAATTTTCATTTGCATGCGGGCTGTGCTGGTGTCCCAAATGTAATTCTCTGGTTAATTGGTATTTATTACTGCCAATTTTACTTTGAAAACGAAGAAAGAAAATTTGTTTTAAGCCGAAATGTTGTTGCATCAAGTTAGTCATCCGCAATAAAAATATCTCGGGGCTAACGCCATAGGGTTCCATCATTTGTAAAAAAGCTTGATTATCCCAAGTGGTTTTGCGGAATAGCTTTTTTAGTGCCATAACAAAGTGCGTTTCGGGCATAATAATGGCGGCTGCAAAGTAGGATGCTTTAAAATTGTTGAGCACCATTTCAAAGTTAGGTGCTTTTAATAGCAGGGGCATGTGCGAGCGATTTTCACTTTCAATACCCAATGCTTTATACCCTAATTCGCGGGCTAAAATATAGCGTTTTTGCCAGTTGCTTAACTTTGGATGCAACATTAAAGTGGCTTGTTCATCATCAATATAAAATGAGCGTACTTCGTTAAGCGATGGGTTGGTTGCAAGGTTAAATTCCTCAATATTATAGTTGTATTGTTGTAAAAGTTGTTTTTTTAGTAAATCAGTTTCAATAGTTAGTTTTTGCGTTAACTCGTTTTCATCAAGCCAATTAAAAGCAATGTTTTCAATTTCTTGAAAATAGTTATTGTTAATTTCTTGAAAGGAGCGTAAGGTGGCGAAATAGAAATATTCTTTTTGTAAATCGTAGTTGCGAGATATTTCAATAATGGTTTTAAAAAATGCCCCAACTTTAGCAGGTGCGTTGCGCATTAAATCAACCAAGTGATTGAAGTTTAAACCAAAAACTTCAAGAGGAATATCATTTAAAATATTGGTCATTAATAAATCTCCAAGAGGTGCTAAGTTTTTGGAGAGTTGAAGCGAAACCATATCGTCATAAGAAACATTGAAAACTTGGGCTAAGGTTGCAATTTTTTCTGCCTTAGGTTTTTTCTTTCCTTTTTCAATTTCGTTTAAATAGGATGATGACATGCCCGAAAGCTTTGAAAGCTCGGCTAGTGAAATATTACGTTCTCTACGAAGTTGACGGAGTTTAAGCCCGAAAATGATGCGTATGTTTTCTTCGCGCATTGATTATTTTAAGCGAATAAAGGAGCTAAAATAATCAATTAGCGAATATTCGCTAATTTTTAATCTTTATTTTATAAACTAATCCACTAATTAGGGCAATTCCTAAAATGCTTAATACTATTGTTAAATAAGGTAAACCGTTTTTTGCTGGTATTTTAATATTTTCAGGGTTGCCATACATTACAAATGAGGACCAGTAGTAAGGATGTTGCCATTTTTCGGTTTTTAGGCAATATTTTTGGCTGGCTTGCAGAGCTTCGGTTTTTGTTTTGCCTTTGGCTAAGTTGGCGTAAAATTGTTCTATAAAAACTGGGGTTAGTTGGTCGTCAATTTCCCAAAGTGTTGTTAAAAGCGATTTTGCCCCTGCATAGCTAAATGCCCTTGAAAGGCTTATTAAACCTTCGCCCATTTGATTTTTACCTGCCCCTGTTTGGCAAGCACTTAAAACAACTAATTCGGCATTTAAGTTTAATGTTGAAATTTCAAACGGATAAAGGATGTTATTATCTAGTTGCTGGTTACCTAAGGTGAAAACAAGGTGGGAGTTTTGGGGGTCGGTATCATCTAGTATTCCATGTGTAGCTAAATGAATTATAGAGTAGTTGGCAGCATTTTTTTTGAAGTTGTGTTCTGTTGCTAAAGAATCATTAAAAAATTGCCCAATGTATAAACTATCAAGCATTTTAAGTTCCTCAATTGCACCATTTAGTGGAACAAGTTGGCTGTTGCGTTTTGCAGGCTGATTGTAAACAACATGGTAGTGTGCTTTTATATTGGAAGAATCATAAGCGGCGGCAAAAGCTAAAAAGCCTTTGTTAACTGTTTTGTTGTTGTTTTGCAAATTGCTAATATAAAGAGTTGTTGAGTTATCGTTGTTAATGGGGTTTTTTAGTGTTAAATAATCCAATTGGCCAATTTGTTGGTCATTTTTATACGGACTACAAATTAGTTGAGCAAAGGGAAATCCATTTAAAAAACCATCGGTTACAAAAACTAGGTGTTTGCCTGGGTTTGGGTTAAGGGGGTGTAAAATTTTTTTATAAGTGTCGAACGAGATTTCTGCGAACTTTTGGGCTTCATCATAAATATTTTCGGACCATTTTTCTGCGGCTTCTTCTGTAAGCATTAATTGCAAGTTGTTTATTTTTTTAGCTTCAATGCTAAGCTCAACCATTTTGGTCGTGTTTTTAGTAATACTAAAGCCAATAAACTGGGTTGAATCAATTTGAGAGTAAAAAATGACTTGTTGGTTGGGTAGCAAGTTGTTTTGTAAGGTGCTTATGTTGGTATTGTTTTGGGCATATTTAAGTTGATAATATTCAGGGTATTTTGTTTCTAGCTTTTTAATAAAGCTGTTGTAGGCATTACGGCTATTTTGCAAGTTGTTAAGCAAGTTGTTTTTACGCAAACTGTTATCGTTTTGCTTTACTGCGTTTGAATATTCTTTTTGATAAAAGGCTAAATCAATTTTTAATTTAATTTCCCTTTTCTTGTCTTCATCAGATAGCCCGCCGATCTGTTTAGCTTCATTGCCCTTAACAGCGTCGAGTAAAACGGCGGCCTTATTTTTTTCGGCAAATTCAAATGCTTGGTCAATAAATTTATTGTCGTTGCTTTTGTTGTATAATTCCAAGCAAAGCTCCATTGCGTTTTTATGGTAGCGTTGTATGTTTTCTGCTAAAAGATATTTTGATTCTTCGGTTTGATACTCTGTACGAATGGTGTTTATTGCTTTATTGAGGTAGTCGTAGTAGTTTAATAAAGTAGTTTTGTTGGCTATTTCATTTGGTTGGTTGGTATAACTTGCAGCAAGTATTTGTGCTTTTAAATCCACGGCAATCAAAAAATCTATAAGTGAGGTAACTGCGGTATCTTTGGGTAGTACGTTTTTTGTTGGTTCAAAATCTAAAGCTAAAAGCTGTATGGCTTGGTTAACTGATGTTAGGGCGTTTTCAGTTTTATTGGCTTGTAAAAAGTTTTTGGCTAATTCTATTTTAATATGGTATCGGTCAATTGAAAGTGGGTTTATGTCTTTGCTTTCCAAAAAGCTTTCGGCTTTTTCAAGAAAAACAATAGCTTTTTCATAGCTATTGTTTGATGATTGGATTTTTGCTTTGCCTTGGTAATAAATGTCGGCCACTCTTTTAGTGTTTATTTGGTAAGCCTTTTCGTAATAATAGCTGGCTTGTTGGTTGTTGTTAAGCTTTAAAAAAATATTTGCTTTAGCATAGTAAATAGTTTGAAGGTGCATGGGGTTGTTTGTTGTTTCCAACGCTAATTGGTAAAGGGATAAGGCTTTGTTTGGATCGGTAGTAATATAAGTTGCGGCCAAACTTTTTAAAGAAAGAAGCTTTTTTTTAGGGTATTTACCTTTTGCTAAAAAAATAGCTTGTTCAAGATAATCGCGGGCTAAAACATAATCTCCTTTTTCTTTATAAATACATCCAATGTTGTGTAGGGCGATGACTAAAGAAAAAGTATCTTTTTTGTTGGTCATCCTGTAAAAAGTTATGGCGGAAGTTAAGGCTTTGTTATATTCTCCTACACCTTCAAAAAAAACTGTTTCATAACTAGCTAGTGCTCTTTTATCTTCACCAGTTAAGTTAAGTTTTTGAGCCTCGTAAATTAATTCCGCTATATGTGTATAGTCATAGTTAAGGTTAGCAATTTTAATCAACCCTTTTATGGCAAAGAAGAGTTGGTTGGTGTCTTTTTCAAGTTTTGAGTACCTATATGCTTCTTGCAAATGGTTTTTAGCTGTACTAAAATCTTTTGTTCTAAAGTTCTGTAAGGCCTGTTCGTTATGTTTTTTTGCTATTGAGCTATTGTGTAGTGCAGATAATACTGCTACCCAATTGCAACATAAAAAAAGCAAAATAAAAAAAGCACGATACATATCTCTAATATATGCAACCGTGCTTTAAATGCAATAATTTGCGTTGGTTTCTTTCTAATGTCTTACCGAAACATCTCTATTGAAGTAATTTTCGGGTTCAACACTGCGGGCAGTTATCCTCGTTATATAAAGGGTAGCTCTCTCAGCTATTTCTAAATTCCCTTTATCTTCAAAAAGTATCCAGCGTGTGTTGTGCGCACTTTTTTCATCAAAAGTGTAATCTTCGATTACAATTGGTTTGATGTCGCCGTAAACATTGCCTTCACTATCGGCAACCTTTATAATAAAACAAACGTTTACGTCTTCTTTTTGGCCTGTGTAGCCTAAAATTGCTTGGCTGCCAGGTTTGTCGTCAATCATTCCATAGCCCCATGGATCTCTCATAGCTAAAATATTTATGGGTTAAAAAATTAAGATAGTTACACAAGTATATACATTACCAAGCTGTTGTGTTACCGTTAGATGTATATAAATAACGAAAAAAAGAAAGTAAATAAAATTACATGTGTCATTAAAAATGACAAATCATGGCAATTATTGGCGATATTTAAATTTTAAATATCCATATTCTAACTTTAAATGCAGCCCGTCCTTCCCCCATCAACAGGCAAACTAACACCATTTATATATGCCGCCGCAGGCGACACTAAAAAGCCAACGGCATTCGCTACTTCTTCAGCTTTCCCAAATCGCCTTGCAGGTACGCCCAATTTCATAGCTTGTGCAACCTCTTCTTTACTTTTACTTTGTATTGTAGCTCTTTTATCAATTATAGATTGTAAACGAGCCGTTTCCGTAAACCCTGGTAAAACATTATTAACCGTAATTCCATCAGCCGCTACTTCGTTAGCCAAAGTTTTTGCCCAACTAGCCACCGCCCCACGGGTAGTATTCGATACGCCTAAATTGGTAATTGGTATTTTAACTGAGGTCGAAATAATATTGATAATCCTCCCATATTGAGCCGCTTTCATCCCACCTAAAACCGCTTTAACCATAATATGATTACAAATTAAATGGCTATTTAAAGCACTTAAAAAAGCATCAGTAGATGCCTGAGCGATTGGTCCACCAGGAGGGCCGCCCGTATTATTCACCAAAATATGAATGCTTTTTTCCGTTGACGAAAGGTAATTTTTAAAACAATCTTCCAAATCGCTCGGGTCAGAAAAATCATATACTATATAATCATGCTTTTGCCCTCCATTGTTAGGTAATTCAGCCATTACATTTTTCAACTTTTCTTCCGTGCGTGAAACCAAAGTAACATTCGCTCCATTTTGCGCTAAAAGCATTGCCGTTGCCTTACCAATACCTTGCGTACTCCCACAAACAATCGCATTCTTGTCGTTCAATAAAATATCCATGCAATAAAAGTAACAATTGCGCTTTGAATTAATGTTTAAAAACGAATTTTGTAACATGAGTTTTAGAGTGGGTTTTGGTTATGATGTACATCAATTGCGAGAAGGGCATCCGTTTATTTTGGGCGGCATCCCTATTAAACATACAAAAGGAGCCTTTGGACACTCCGATGCTGATGTTTTAATTCATGTTATTTGCGATGCCATTTTAGGGGCTGCTAACCTAGGCGACATCGGTACTCATTTCCCAGATACAGATAACGCTTACAAAAACATCGACAGTAAAATTTTACTCACGGATGTAATGGCTCTTTTAAAAAAAGAAGGTTACGAAATCGGTAATATCGATTCAACTGTCTGCTTACAAAAACCTAAAATCAAACCTTACATTCCAAAAATGCGCGAATGCTTAGCGCAAGTAATGGGCATTACTGAAAAGCAAATTTCAATTAAAGCAACAACAACCGAAAAACTTGGTTTTGTTGGTAGGCAACAAGGCGTTAGTGCTTATGCTGTTGTACTTATTCAAAATAAGAATTAGTGCGATTTTTACTAATAGCCATATTATTGTTAACAGGATTTTTTGCTAAAGCCCAACCACCTCAAGATTATTTCATTAATCCATTGAATATACCGTTGGTTTTATCAGGTACTTTCGGCGAATTACGAACCAACCATTTTCATTCAGGAATTGACATAAAAACCCAAGGCAGAGAAGGCTTAAATATTTTAGCTACTGCCGATGGTTTTGTATCAAGAATTAAAGTACAAGCAGGCGGTTACGGCAATGCTATTTACATCGATCATCCAAATGGATATACTACCGTTTATGCTCATTTAAAATCTTTTAAAAAAGAGTTGGCTGATTTTGTAAAACAGCAACAATATGCACAACAAAGATTTGAAGTAGACCTATACCCAGTTCCTTATCAATTCCTGGTAAATCAAGGAGATATTATTGCCAAATCAGGTAACAGTGGCCGTTCAGCCGCACCACATTTGCACTTTGAAATTAGGCATACTGAATCCGAACACCCTATGAACCCCTTACTTTTTGGAATTAAAGTGGCGGATTCCAGAAAACCAAACATTCACAAAGTTGGTATTACAAGCATTAATGAGCAAGGGAATATTTCAAACACTCATTTTTTAAAAAATACGCAGCAAAACATCCAAGTAAAAGCCAATAAAGTAGGTTTTGAAGTTCATACAACCGACAAATTAGATGCCGCCGAAAACAACAATGGTATTTATTGTTTAATAGTAAAACACAATGACACTTTAACTTACGAATTCAAAATGGATCGTTTTTCTTTTGATGAATCTAAGTACATTAATGCTCATATTGACTACCCACACTACATTCATAATAGTCAAAAAATTCATCGGGCTTTTATTTTAGAAGGCGATTTACTATCCTGCCATAAACAATCTATCAACAGAGGTTGGATTGACATTTCAGATGGAAAACCCCATAAAGTAAGCATTGAAATCAGCGATTTTGAAGGCAATACATCACAACGTACAATTACTGTTCAACAAAATAATGCTATCGAGCTTTTTACATTCCCCAAACAAGGGCAATATGTCATTTCTCCAAACGCCTCTTTTTATCAAGAAACTAATGAATACAGTATTAGCATTAACCCTAATTCAATTTTTAAAAATACCCATGTAACTGTCAATCAATACAAACCTTCTTATTTTAACATCCCAGCAAACCAATGCCTTGGAGATGTTTTTGAAATTGAACCCGAAACCGAAGTTTTTTTTCAGCCAATTGATATTTGCTTTAAACTTGATAGCCTAAATTTTGATGACAGTAAAAAACTTATCATCAATCAAAAAATAGAAAAGAAAAAAAACAGCTACCCTAGCACACATATTAATGGCAACAGCATTTGTGCTCATACACGTAATTTTGGTAAGTTTTATGTTGGAGAGGATGTAAAAAACCCCACTTTAAAACCCATAAAAAACTACAATGGGCTAACCTTAAAGGCAGGTTCAACCATTCAATATAGTGTTAGCGATAACCAATCGGGTTTAGATTATTACCATGCCTTTATTGATGGTGAATGGGTATTGTTAGAGTATGACTTAAAAAGCAATCGTTTTAAACATACAATTGAGTCTAATTTAACAAAGGGCGAACATGAATTTTTTATCGTAGTAACTGATCATTGTGGAAACCTTAGCAAGCATTTATTTACCTTTAAAATTGCGGAATAAATTAAATGGCAAGTTACTACACATCAAAAAAACGGCAAACTGATTGGTTATTGGTTTTATTATACTTAGCTATTATTTCTATTGGTTGGGCTTCCATCTATTCTGCCAATTTCGCCGATAACTTGCCTAGTTTATTTGGCAATTTAGGCGGTTTTATTAAAACCGAACCAGGCAAACAATTAATGTGGATTGGCATTTCACTTATCCTTGGTTTTCTCATTCAATTAGCAGACAGACGCATATTTGAATACCTCAGCCCTCTTATATATATAGGTTGCATGAGTTTACTCATCGCCGTTTTGTTTATCGGAAAAACAACATCAGGTGCACAATCTTGGTTTCAGCTAGGATTTATCCGTATCCAACCCTCCGAGTTTTCAAAATTTGCAACAGCCCTAATGTGTGGTTGGTATCTATCAAAAATGGGAGTTAACATTCGAAAGCCACTCCATTTCATTATCACTTGTGCCATCATATTTATCCCCTTTGCACTTATTATCATTCAGGGTGATGCGGGTACAGCCTTAGTTTTCACCTCTTTTATTTTGGTAATGTATCGCGAGGGGCTATCAAGTTGGTTTTTGATATCCATAGGTTTAGCCATTGCCATGGCACTACTTACACTCAAATTTCATAATTATTGGATAGTTTCAATTTCGCTTAGCGTAGTTGCTTTTATTATTGCCATTTTCAACTTTGCTCCACGCTGGCAAGAACCTTTTGTTGTTATTGTATTGAGCGGCCTACTATTAGCAGGTTTTTATTTTCTACCTCAGTTAATCTATCTGGTTGCTATTGCCGCTTTAATTCCATTGGTTTTTATCATCTTTTTGTACTCCAAAAATTACATTTATTTACTCGGGGTTTTTCTCGTTTTAGCTTGCTCCTACTCGCAAGGTATTAGTTACGTACACGATAACATTTTAAAACCGCACCAAAAAAACCGTATTGGTGTTTTTGTAGGAAATATTGACGACCCACTTGGCACAGGTTATAACCTAAACCAATCTTTAACGGCTATCGGCTCTGGCGGAATAATAGGAAAAGGATATTTAAATGGCAATCTTACCAAAGGTAATTTTGTACCCGAGCAAAGCACCGATTTTATTTTTTGTACGATAGGGGAAGAATTGGGCTTTTTAGGCACATCAATAGCCATTTTACTTTTTATTGCATTACTTGTAAGAATCATACAATTAGCCGAACGGCAAGTAAATCCGTTTGCTAGAGTCTATGCCTATTCAGCCGCAGGTATTCTATTTCTACATCTTTTTATTAATGTTGGGATGACAGTTGGTTTAATGCCAATAATTGGTATCCCTTTACCTGCCATGAGTTATGGGGGCTCTTCACTTTTAGGCTTTAGTATTCTTATTTTTATTATGATAAAACTAGATGCGGATAGAGAATACTTTAGATAATGGCTTGTAGCAACAACTCAACCGCATGTACCGCCCTCTTTCCTGTTCCATCATAAATTTGGTGACGGCAACTTGTACCAGAAGCAACTATAATTTCCTTTTCATTCGCCCCTCTTACAGCAGGAAACAAAACCATTTCCCCAATTTGCATCGACATTTCATAATGCTCCTTTTCGTAACCAAACGAACCCGCCATCCCACAGCAGCCCGAAGGAATATATTCCACATGAAAATTTTCAGGCAAACTCAATAACTCAAGTACCTCTTCTATATCAGTTAAAGCTTTTTGATGACAATGCCCATGCAATTTTATAAACCGCTCTTCTTTAGTAAAATCATTAGCACTTAAATTCCCCTTCTCTAATTCTTTAAAAAGAAAGCCCTCAATAGTAAATACATGATTAGCTAAAGCCTTTGCCTTAACTTTCAGCTCATCAGAAACCAAACGCGGGTATTCATCAACAAAACCTAAAATCGCCGATGGTTCAATGCCAACCAATGGCATATTTTCATCAACAATTCCATGAAATATTGCTACATTTTTATCAGCATGACTTCTGGCCTTTATTAATAAACCCTTCGATAAGGCTGCACGCCCACTCTCTTCATGTTCAACCACATTAATGCTATAACCTAAGCCATGCAATAATTTAATTGCGGCAATTCCAACTTCTACATCTAAGTAATTGGTAAACTCATCAATAAATAAATTCACCTTACCCTTACAATCCTTGCCAGCATTAAAATATTGCTGATTTTCAGTAATCCACTTCCTTAGCGATTTTTTTTGAATTTTAGGCAAGCTACGTTCTGTTGCAACCCCCATCATTTTTTTAACCCATGCTTGATTTGTCAATAAATTGGTAACAGATGTAAAAGGCGTAAACCACTTGTTTAAATCACTTAGATGAGCAAACAATTTACTCCTTAATGGAAAGCCTTTTTTATGGTAATATTGATACGTTGTCTCCGCCTTCAGCATTGTCATATTCACATTTGAAGGGCACTCACTTGTACAGCCTTTACAGGATAAACACAAGTCTAATACTTCCATCAAATCTTTCTGTTCAAAAGGTTTTTTTTCTTGGGTTAAAATTTCACGAAGCACATTTGCCCGTGCTCTAGTTGTATCCTTTTCGTTTTTAGATGCCATATAACTCGGGCACATTGTTCCGCCAGCAGTATGCGACTTTCTGCAATCACCTGAGCCATTGCATTTTTCAGCCATACGAAGAATACCTCCGGTTTCATTAAAATCAAAAACGGTATCAAACTGCCTAGTTTTTTGATTTTCTTCATATCTAAAATCAGCGTCCATTGGTGGTGCATCAACAATTTTACCAGGATTAAAAATATTATTAGGATCCCATATTGCTTTTACTTTTTCCAAATATCCATACACTTCATCCCCAACCATTTTCTTCACAAATTCCCCTCTAACTCTTCCATCGCCATGCTCACCACTATTTGAACCTCTGTATTTTTTAACAAGCAATGCTGTTTCTTCTCCAATTTGTCTAAAAAGCTTTCTATCCTCAGCCAATTTCAAATCCAATATAGGACGTAAATGCAATTCGCCAGCCCCTGCATGTGCATGAAAAACTGAAGTCAGTTTATACCTTTCTAACAACAACTTAAAATCAGCAATATAAGCAGGTAAATCAGTTACTGCCACCGCTGTATCTTCAATCACCGATACCGCTTTTGCGTCGCCCTTTAAGTTGGCTAACAACCCCAATCCAGCCTTACGCAAAGCCCAAACTTTATTAATATCTTCTGCATAAACCACAGGAAAAGCATAACCAAGCTCGCCCCCCTTAAATTCACTAATTAAATTAATAACTGACTTATTTAATCCATCTTCGCTATCCCTTGCAAACTCAACAATAATAATTGCCTTAGGCCTTTGTTCAACAAAAAAACGATACGGTTCATATTTTAAATTACCTGCTGTACAATCCAAAATAGTATCGTCCATCATTTCAACCTTATCAGGTACATGACCAACCGCCAAAACCGTAGCTTTCAAAGCCTCATCAATACTGCTAAAATGTGCACAAACCACCGCCTTATGCTTAGGCGGCAAAGGCGTTAATTTTAATTTTATTGTAGTAAAAAATGCCAATGTCCCTTCAGAACCCGCTAGTAACTTACAAAAATCAAACGGTGTTTTTCCTCCAAAAACACTTGATTCACATAACTCATCTAAAACATAACCAGTATTACGGCGCACCACTTCCTTTTTAGGAAATTGATTAATTATTTCCTGCCGTCTCTCTTCATTTCTTAAAAGCTCATAATGCTCTTGATACAATGTCGCCTCAAAATTCCCCTCGTCTTTTTTTAGTTCAAAATCACTATCTGTTAACGAGCTAAACTTCGCTTTTGAACCATCCGCCAAAATAGCTTCAATTTCCAACACATGCGCTCGGGTATCACCATATTTAATTGAAGTAGTTCCACATGAATTGTTACCAACCATTCCCCCAATCATACACCGATTAGAGGTTGAGGTATTAGGCGCAAAAAAAACATCGTAAGGCTCTAAATAACGATTCAATTCATCACGAATTACACCTGGTTCCACACTAACCCAACCTTCATCAACATTTAATTCAATTATTTGATTAAGATGCTTTGAAACATCCACCACAATTCCATTACCCACACATTGCCCAGCTAATGAAGTTCCTGCCGTTCTCGGAATTAAACCTACCTTATGCTCGTTAGCAAAGTGAATCAATTCCACTAAATCTTGCTCATTTTTGGGGTAACAAACCGCTAAAGGTAATTCGCGGTAAACCGATGCATCCGTTGCATAAATTATCTGATGCAACGAATCCAACATCAATTCACCACTTAGCTTTTTTTGCAAGGATAACAAAGCATTACGCATGCTGCAATATTACAGATTTAATCAAACTTCAAAAACAAAACGGGAAGGCAATCTTTATTACCTCCCCGTTCCAACTATTAATAATTCAATGATTATTTCACCACTGTTATAGTACCAGTATAAGGCTTACTACCGTCCAATACATCCAAAATATAATAGTAAGTTCCCTCAGCCACTAATTTATCATTATAAGTAGCATCCCAATAATCTTTAGAAGCATTAGTTTCAAAAATCAACTGCCCCCAGCGGTTAAATATCTGTAAATGCACCTCTTCAGGCACATAAGTATCTGCTATATACCAAACATCGTTATCACCATCTCCATTAGGTGTAACCACATTTACAAAATGCCCTTCTAATTGATAACAAGGCTCAATGGTAATCGCTAATGAATCTGTTGTTGTACAACCAAAATCGTTTGTTCCCTCAATAAACAATATTGTGCTTTCCTCCGCCATCAAGGTTATTTCATTATTGTTAATCTCCTCTATAAGCGAGTTATCAAAAGTGTACCAATCATAATCGCTAGCCCCATCCACAACAATTCCAATCTCCTCGTTAATACAAGCCGTTTGCTCTGTTGCCGTTACTAACAAATCTGGGTTTGGATGAACAATTACATTTAACTCATCTACACTAACACAACCATTATCACTTGTTGCTACCAATTGATAAACGCCACTTTCAGTAACGGTTATACTTGTTCCATCCTCAAAAGCAATATCATTAAAATACCAGTTATACGAAATTCCATCTTGTTTATCTGAAATATCAAGTAACAACTCCTCTCCTTCGCACAACTCTATCATACCGCCAGCATCTACTTCAGGTGCAGGAATAACATTTATAGTAACCAAAACATTTGTTGCACAAACACCCGAATAACCACTTAATGACAATGTCACTGTGGTATCGCTTTGTATTAATGCTTGGAAATTAGTAAAATCTATTATTGCAGGATGCTCCTCCCATTCAAAACTACTTGCACCCGCAAGCGTTACGGTAATTGGTTCATTGCTACAAGTTTCATAATACACTTCATCAAAAACAATAATTGGCGATTGCTGAACCTCAATATAAGCCGTTTGAGTAATCGTATCATTACCTGCACAACCATAAGCAATTAAAGTAACATCATAAAACCCTGGACTATTATAACTAACACTCGGATTTTCTATATCCGATGTAGCTGGTTGCCCTCCATCAAAAATCCATAAATAAGATTCCCCATTTTCCGAAGCGTTTGTAAACTCGACCGCATCTTGAATACAAACAACTGTTTGTTCAGCACTAAACCCAGCTTGAACAATTGGCTCCGTTTCAACATCAACAAAAACACTTGCTGTAGCAACACAACCTAATTCATTTTCAGCAATAACTTCAAAACTAGTTCCCTCTTCAATAACAGTATTTAATGTCTCTCCATCAACCACTCCATTCCAAGTATATGTAACATTGTTTTCATTCGATAATGCAGTTAAAACAACTTCATTATTAACACAAGCCACTAAAGTAGAAGCATCAATTGATACCGTGAATTCAGGATTTATCAACTCAACGCTTTCAATTATAGAAGTACAATTATTACCATCAATAACTGTAACATTATATTCAGCAGATGCTAGATTATCAAACACATTATCATCTTGGTATGTTAACCCTCCGTCAATCGAATAGCTAAAGTTTTCGTCACCACCTGATGCTGTTATTGAAATCATTCCATCATTTGCATTACAAGAAGAAATTTGAACTACCTCTGATTCAAATGCAACTATTTCAGGATTAAAGAAACTAATCACTTCAGAATATGGTGACAAGCAATTTCCATCTGTGGTTTGTACTAAAATAGAATACTCACCTTCTCCTAAATTTTCAAACAAAGGACTTCCGCTCCAATTTTCTCCACCATCAATCGAATACTGCAAATCCAAATCATTGTCTTCTACCAATATCATCAAACTGGCATCATTAGCTCCATTACACGAAATACCATTTACAACAACTTGCTCATACTCTAACGCAAGTGATATGCTTGACAAAATAATCGTCTCTTCCCATGAAACAACGCAACCATTTACAGATTCAACAATAATTTGATAATCTCCATCTCCAAGCTCATTAAAAATATTTGATTCTTCAATCCCAAAAACTTCATCATCATTTAAAATCAAAATATAGGTTAACTCGTCTGACCCGCTTGTTAATATTTCAATATTACCATCACTTACACCACAACCTGTTGGCTGACTCACAACAATGTCAATAATTTCAACGTCATTATCAAATGCTTGAATGAATACCTGTTCTCCCCATTGAGCATCACAACCGTTGTTAGATTGCACCCAAACACCATAACTTCCTGTCCCTAAATCACTAAATATGTTAGATGATTGCCAAGTTAAACCGCCATCTATTGAGTAACTTAAATCACCACTTCCACTCGCTTGAATTACTATGCTACCATCTGACAAACCGCAACCTGTAGGTTGGTTTACAAATACATCATCAATCACGATATCATTTGATATGCCTTGTATCATAATTGCTTCACCCCAAGTTGCATCGCAGCCATTATCTGATTGCACCCAAACATCATAATTTCCAGTACCTAAATCACTAAATATGTTAGATAATTGCCAAGTCAAGCCACCATCAATTGAGTAACTTAAATCACCATTTCCGCTAGCTTGAATTACTATGCTACCATCTAACAAATCGCAACCTGTTGGTTGGTTCACAACAACATCAGTAATTTCAATATCATTATCAAATGCTTGAATGAATACTTGTTCATCCCAATTTGCATCACAACCGTTGTTAGATTGCACCCAAATTCCGTAACTACCAGTTCCCAATCCGCTAAAGATATTTGATGCCTGCCATGTTGTACCGCCATCTATTGAGTAAGACAAAGTGCCCGAACCAGTCGCTTGTACTGTAATACTGCCATCTTCCAAACCACATCCATTTGGTTGGCTAACTACTACATCAATTATCTCAATATCATTATCAAATGCTTGGATGAATACTTGCTCACCCAAAGTTACATCACAACCATTATTGGATTGCACCAATACTTCATAACTTCCAGCACCTAATCCGCTAAAGATATTTGATGCCTGCCACGTCACACCACCATCAATTGAATAACTTAAATCACCAGAACCAACAGCCTGTACGCTAATACTTCCATCTTCCAAACCACATCCGCTTGGTTGACTTAACATTACATCAGTAATTTCAATATCGTTAACGAAATCTACAATCTGGATAGTTTCATTATAAGAAAAACCACAACCAAACCCATCCATTAACAATACATTGTAATCTCCAACAGCAACATCTTCAAACAAACCAGTTATTTGCCATGTTGCTCCTCCATCAATTGAGTATTGAAGTGTTGAGCCAGTTGCAATAATATTGATTGAACCCGTTGAAACATCACACCCAGCAGGTTGCGTTATTTCAATATCTTGTAAATCAATTCCATTTGATAAGCTTTGGATGACAACAGGATTGCTATTCCATTCCAACTCACAACCAGAACTTGATTGAAGCATTACCACATACTCTCCTTCGGCTAAACCTTCAAACAAATTCGAGCTTTGCCATGTAGTACCACCATCTATCGAGTAGCCTAATTGATTTGATGAATTGGCAATAATTTCAATCACCCCATCTGCAATACCACAACCCGTATTTGGTGTAACAATAACATCATCAATATTGATGTCATTAATAAAGGCTTCAATAACAACCGAATCGCTCCATGATGCCTCACATCCATTATCTGATTGCACCCATACATCATAACTTCCAGCACCTAATCCATTAAAGGTATTTGATGTCTGCCAAGTCAAGCCACCATCAATAGAATAACTTAAATTACCTGAGCCCGTAGATTGAATTGTTATAGAACCATCAGTAGTTGAACAACCGCTTAATCCATTAACAACTACATCTATGATTTCAACATTACTTTCAAAGTTTTGAATTGTTATTGGAACAGCCCATTGTGCAATACAGCCACTGTTTGATTGAACCCAAACCTCATAACTACCAGCATCAAGGCTATTAAATGTGTTTGATGATTGCCAGGTTGTACCGCCATCAATCGAGTAGCTCAAGTTACCTGTTCCTGATGCCTGAATAGTTATACTACCATCAACAGTATTACAACCCGAATGCTGTATTACTGTAACATCTGCAATTACTATATCATTGGTTATCGCATCAATTTCAATTATTTCATTGTAAACGAAACTGCATCCAAACTCATCTTGTATTGCAATCTCGTATAATCCACTTTCAAGATTTTCAAAAACACCAGCGGTTTGCCATGTATCTCCACCATCAATCGAATATTCCAAACCTGAACCCTGAGCAACAATAGTGATAACACCATCTGCGCCTTCGCATTCAGTAATTGGAGATACAATTACCTCATCTAAAACAATTGTGTTCCCAAAACTCTGAATAGTTATAGGGTTGTTTGACCAATTCAAATCACAACCATTATCCGATTGCACCCATACATCATAACTACCTGCACCTAATCCACTAAAGGTATTTGAAGACTGCCAAGTCGTACCGCCATCAATCGAGTAACTTAGATCACCTGAACCAACAGCTTGTACACTAATGCTTCCATCTTCTAATCCGCATCCGCTTGGTTGGCTAACTGCCACATCAATTATTTCAATATCATTACTGAAACTCTGGATAGATACAGGTACACCCCATTGGGCATCACAGCCATTATCCGACTGTACCCATACATCATAACTACCAGCACCTAATCCATTAAAGGTATTTGATGCCTGCCAAGTTGTACCGCCATCTATTGAATAAGTCAAGTTACCACTATCAACAGCTTCCACAATGATGCTTCCATCTTCCAAACCGCATCCACTTGGTTGACTAACCGCTAAATCTATTATTTCAATATCATTACTGAAACTCTGGATAATTATAGGTACTCCCCACTCGGCATCACAGCCATTATCAGATTGCACCCATACATCATAATTACCTGCAGCTAATCCATTAAAAGTATTTGATGCCTGCCATGTTGTACCGCCATCTATCGAGTAAGTCAAATTACCCGAACCAGCAGCTTGCACATTAATACTTCCATCTTCCAAACCGCATCCGCTTGGTTGGCTAACTGCAACATCTATTATCTCAATATCATTACTAAAGCTCTGAATAATTACAGGTACTCCCCATTGGGCATCACAACCATTATCAGATTGCACCCATACATCATAACTACCAGCACCCAATCCACTAAAAGTATTTGATGCCAGCCATGTTATACCACCATCTATTGAATAAGTCAAGTTACCTGAACCAACAGCTTCCACAATGATGCTCCCATCTTCCAAACCACATCCACTTGGTTGGCTAACTACCACATCTATTATTGATAAATCATTGTTAAAGTTTTCAATAACAACAGCTAAGCCCCAGTTATCAATACAACCATTATCAGATTGTACCCATACATCATAATTCCCAGCATCTAAACCATTAAAGATATTTGATGTCTGCCATGTCGTGCCGCCATCAATCGAATAAGTCAAATTGCCAGAACCTGTCGCTAATACTTGTATGCTGCCGTCAAAAGTATTGCAGCCACTTAGTTGCGAAACTAAAATATTGGTGATTGCAATATCATTACTTGCCTCATTAATTACTATACTTTCACTATAAGCGAACGTACAACCAAATTCATCCATCAACAATACATTATAAGTACCCGCTGAAAGATTATCGAATAATCCATTTGACTGCCAACTAGTTCCACCATCTATTGAGTATTCTAAATTAGAGCCTGTAGCCAATATCGTTATCGACCCATCATTTCCATCGCAAGTACTTATCTGCTCAACATCAATTGATTGTAATACTATTCCATTTGACAAGCTTTGGATAACAACAGGGTTACTACTCCATTCTAACTCACAACCCGTGCTTGACTGCAATACAACAACATACTCACCTTCGGTTAAGTTTTCAAACAAATTAGAAGCTTGCCATGTAACACCACCATCTATTGAGTAGCTTAATGTATTCGGTGAACTAGCAATAATTTCAATTGAACCATCTGCCGCTCCACAGCCGCTAGCCTGCGTTACATTCACAGCGTCCGCAGATATATCATTATCAAATTCATCTATTGTAATAATCGATCCCCAATTCGTGTCACATCCATTATCCGACTGCATCCATACATCATAACTACCTGCCCCTAATCCATTAAATACATTTGAGACCTGCCATGTCGTACCGCCATTAATCGAATAAGTCAAATTACCTGAACCTGTCGCTTGTATATTAATAGAGGCATCATCGCTTGAACAACCTGACAAGCCAACTACCACAACATCTATAATGTTAAGGTCATTGTTAAATGGACTAATAACATTTCCATTAGATGTTGCCGAACAACCATTGTCAGATTCAACAACAACATCGTAACTCCCAGCCGCTAAACCGTTAAAAGTGTTTGAACTTTGCCAAGTCGTACCTCCATCTATTGAGTAACTCAAATTACCACTACCATTTGCAATAATTTCTATCCCTCCATCAACAGATATGCAACCGCTTATGCCAGTAATTATAACATCACTAATTACAATATCATTGTCTAATGCATCAATTGATATAGTTTGATTATAATTCAGACTGCAACCAAAGCCATCGCTTACAGCAATATCATAATTTCCAGCGCCTAAACCATTAAACACATTTGCCCCTTGCCAAGTTGTTCCGTTATCAATTGAATACTGCAAATTTGAGCCCTGAGCAAAAATTGTTATCGACGCATTAGCACCATCGCATACTGTTATTGGTGTAACCACAACATCATCAATTATTATGTTGTTGGCAAATTCTTGAATAATAGCTGGATTACCTGCCCAAACAAAATCACAACCATTGTCCGACTGTACCCAAATGTCATAATTGCCATCCTCCAAACCATTAAAGGTATTGGATGCCTGCCAGATTGAACCACCATCAATTGAATAGCTTAAATTTCCAGAACCCGTTGCCTGTATTTCAATACTCGCATCGGCTAAATCACAGCCAGTAGGCTGGTTAATTACAACATCAATAATATTTAAATCGTTTCCAAAACTTTGAATAACTACTGGTACTCCCCACTGGGTATCGCAGCCATTATCAGATTGTACCCAAACATCATAACTACCCGAGCCCAATCCATTAAAGGTATTTGAAGACTGCCAAGTCGCACCACCATCAATCGAGTAAGTCAAATTACCCGAACCAGTCGCTTGTACTTCTATACTGCCATCAGACAAGCCACAACCAGTTGGTTGGTTGGCCACTACATCACTAATTACTATATCATTTCCAAAGCTTTGGATAACCACAGGATTTCCCCATTGTGTTTCACAACCATTATCAGACTGTACCCACACATCATAACTTCCTGAGCCCAATCCATTAAAGGTATTTGAAGACTGCCAAGTCGCACCGCCATCAATCGAGTAACTTAAATTACCCGAACCTGTCGCTTGTACTTCTATACTACCATCAGTCAACCCACAACCAGTTGGTTGGTTGGCTACCACATCACTTATTACTATATCATTACTAAATCCTTGTATTGCTGCTTGTTGATTCCAATTTGTACTACAGCCATTATCTGATTGTATCCAAACGCCATAGCTACCTGTTCCTAGTCCATTAAAAATATTTGAAGCCTGCCAAGTTATGCCACCATCAATTGAGTAACTCAAATTACCGCTACCAGTCGCTTGTACCTCTACGCTACCATCCGATAAATCGCAACCCGTTGGCTGAGTAACAATCACATCATTTATCGTAATATCGTTTCCAAAACTCTGAATAATAATAGGTGAACCCCATTGCGAATCACAACCATTATCCGATTGCACCCAAACATCGTAACTTCCTGCACCCAATCCATTAAAGATATTTGAAGCCTGCCAAGTCGTTCCGCCATCAATCGAGTAGCTTAAATTGCCCGAACCAGTCGCTTGTACTTCTATACTACCATCATCAACTCCACAACCCGTAGGTTGATTTGCAATAACATCATTTATCGTAATATCGTTACCGAAACTCTGTATAACAATAGGTGAACCCCATTGCGAATCACAACCATTATCAGACTGTACCCATACATTATAATTACCTGCACCCAATCCATTAAAGGTATTTGAAGCCTGCCAAGTCGTTCCACCATCAATCGAGTAGCTTAAACTACCCGAACCCGTCGCTTGTATTTCTATACTGCCATCATCAACTCCACAACCTGTAGGTTGATTGGCAATAACATTACTAATTACAATATCATTGTTAAAGGCATCAATTTCGATAGTTACTGGCCATGTTGCTTCGCAACCATTTGCATCCCTTACTACAACATCGTAGTTACCAACACCTAAACCATTAAAAATATTACTGTTTGAAAAACTTGTACCTCCATTAATCGAGTAAATCAACGTTGTACTTGCAGATGCTAATATCTCAATACTTGCATCTTGCACCCCACATGCTGATAAAGGCGTTACAGTAACATCACTTATTAAAACATCATTAGTAACCCCATTCAACACTATCGGATTAGAACCATACTCAAACTCGCAACCATTTTCATCCATCACAAAAACATCATAACTACCAGCACCTAAGCCATTAAATGAACTACTAGCACCATAAGTACCACCACCATCAATCGAATATTGAGCATTTAAACTAAGATTTGCCGTAATCGTAATACTTCCATTGTCTGAGTCACACTCGAAATCATCTGTAAATGCAACATCAACTGTCATATTCGGCACATCAACAAAAACTGTTTCGCTCACCATGCATGAACCATTAGAAATATCAACCGTAAAAGTAGTTGGTACGCTAATGGTAGCAACAGGGTTGGCAATATTGGCATTATTCAATCCTGCAGAAGGAGACCAAGTATAGCTTGTCCCCCCACTTGCCGTTAACTGTATCCCTATGCCAGCACAAGCAAAAGTATCATTAGTAACCTGCGGATTAATTGCTGGTGAAACAAATACCTGAACTTGTTCTACTGCTGAACAAACCCCATCAGAAATAGTAACTGTATAAGTGATGTCAGAAGTTGGTGTAGCAGTTGGGTTTGCAATATTAACATTATCCAATCCTGTTGATGGTGACCATGTATAAGTATCACCGCCCGATGCCATTAACATCACACTGTTACCTTCACAAATTGTTTGATTTTCACTTACCGATGCAATTAATTCATCCGATACGGTAACGGTTACATCATCCGTATCTGTACAGCCATTCGCATCGGTTACTGTAACTGTGTAAGTTATAGTAGCTGTTGGTGTAGCAGTTGGGTTAGCTATACTTGCGTTATCCAATCCTGTTGAAGGGCTCCAACTATACGAAACACCTCCTGAGGCCATTAACTGCGTGCTACCACCTTCACATATAGACACATCATTTCCTGCATCAGCAGTTGGCAATCCATTTACTGTTACCGTTACATCATCTGTATCACTACACCCATTTCCATCTGTCACCGTTACCGTATAAGTAGTAGTTGTAATAGGATTCGCGGTTGGATTAGCTATTGTTGTTGAACTCAAGCCTATTGATGGAGACCAACTATAATTTGTTCCACCACTAGCATTTAATACCGTATTTTCTCCTATACATATTGATACGTTGTTACCAGCATCAGCTGTTGGCAATCCATTTACGGTTACCGTTACAGCATCTGTATCTGTACAGCCGTTTCCATCTGTCACCGTTACGGTGTAAACTGTCGTTATTGCTGGGTTCGCGGTTGGGTTACCAATCGTCGTCGAACTCAATCCTGTCGATGGAGACCATGAATAACTTGTACCGCCACTGGCATTCAATACCGTATTTTCTCCTGTACATATTGACACATCATTTCCTGCATCAGCTGTTGGCAATCCATTTACGGTTACAGTTACATCATCTGTATCTGTACAGCCGTTTGCATCCGTTACAGTTACAGAATAAACTGTTGTGGTGGTTGGGCTAGCAGTAGGGCTAGCCATAGTAGTTGAGCTTAACCCCGTAGATGGAGACCATGAATAACTTATCCCACCACTGGCACTTAAAACCGTATTTCCTCCTGCACATATTGAAACATCATTACCAGCATTAGCAGTTGGTAATCCATTTACCGTTACCGTTACATCATCTGTATCCGTGCAACCATTCGCATCTGTCACCGTTACTGTATAAACTGTTGTTATTGTTGGGTTCGCTGTCGGATTTGCTATTGTCGTCGAACTCAATCCTGTTGCGGGAGTCCATGAATAATTCACCCCACCACTGGCATTCAACACCGTATTATCTCCTGTACAGATTGATACATTGTTACCAGCTTCAGCAGTTGGTAATCCATTTACCGTTACCGTTACATCATCTGTATCCGTACAGCCATTTGCATCTATTACAGTTACAGTATAAACAGTCGTTATTGCTGGGCTCGCAGTTGGATTGGCTATTGTCGTTGAGCTCAAGCCAGTTGATGGAGACCAAGAATAAGTTGCCCCACCACTGGCATTCAGCACTGTGCTTTCGCCTTGGCAAATTTCATCATCAAGCCCTGCATCAGCCGTTGGTAAATCATTAACTGTTATTGTTACATCATCAGTATCTGAACAGCCATTAAACCCAGTTACTGTTACTGTATAAGTCGTTGTAGTTGTCGGGCTAGCTGTTGGACTAGCTACTGTTGTTGAACTCAACCCAGTTGCGGGCGACCATGAATAGCCCATCCCACCACTTGCTGATAAATTTGTACTTCCTCCATTGCAAATACTTTCATCATTACCCGCATTCGCAGTTGGATTAGCCAATAAAGTTATTGTTACATTATCAGTATCCGTGCAACCATTTGCATCCGTAACTGTTACGGTATAAACTGTTGTTGAAGTTGGACTAGCTGTTGGATTTGCAATATTGGTAGCACTTAATCCTGTAGCTGGAGACCATGAATAACTTGTACCTCCACTAGCATTAAGTTGTGCAATATCCCCTAAGCAAATTTGTTGATTCACTCCCGCATCCGCAACAGGATTATTATTTACAGTAACCATTACATCATCAGTATCTGTACAGCCATTTGCATCTGTAACTGTTACGGTATAAGTTATTGTTGTAAAAGGACTAGCTGTTGGATTAGGCACATTATTGGCACTTAATCCCGTTGATGGACTCCAAGAATAATTTACACCACCACTAGCATTCAAAACAGTATTTTCTCCAGGGCAAATATCCACATCATTGCCAGCATCAGCCGTTGGTAAAGGATTCACCGTAACTGTTACTTGATCAGTATCCGTACACCCTAAAGTATTTTCAACCGTTACTGTATAAACCGTTGTTACTAATGGCGTAGCTACAGGATTTGCTACTGTAGTCGAACTCAACCCTGTTGCAGGGCTCCACGTATAAGATGTTCCACCACTTGCACTTAAAAAAGCACTTCCTCCCAAACAAATACCAACATCATTACCTGCATTTGCAGTAGGATTATTAACAACACTAACGGTAACATTATCCGTATCCGTACAGCCATTGGCATCAGTTACAGTTACTGTATAAACTGTTGTAGTTGTTGGATTAGCAGTTGGATTCGGCGTATTTGTTGCACTCAACCCTGTTGCTGGAGACCAACTATAACTTGTACCACCACTAGCGTTAAGCATAGTATCATCTCCTATACAAATAGTTGCATTTGGCCCAGCATCAGCGGTAGGTAATGTATTAACCATAACTGTTACATCATCTGTATCCGTACAGCCATTTCCATCAGTTACCGTTACGGTGTAAACCGTTGTTGTTGTTGGGCTGGCAGTAGGGTTAGCAATATTTGTAGCACTTAACCCTCCACTCGGTGTCCAAATATAACTTGTACCGCCACTTGCATTCAAAGGCGTATTGTCTCCAAAACAAATAGCAACATCGTTACCCGCATTAGCCGTTGGTAAAGTATTAACAGTAACTGTTACATCATCCGTATCAACGCAACCATTAGCATCCGTTACCGTTACTGTATAAACCGTTGTAGTTGTAGGGCTTGCCATAGGGTTCGCAATATTTGTTGCACTCAAGCCTGTAGCAGGAGACCATGAATAAGTATTACCTCCACTAGCATTTAATGGGGTATTGTCTCCAATACAAATAGCAACATCATTGCCAGCATCAGCAACAGGAAGCGGTAAAACTCTTACTTGAACTTTATTATTGTTTGCAAAAGCATTATCTAAATCAGCGCAAAGCCCAGCTAAAATGTCATCATTAATTTCTGCAAGTGTGCTTACACCTCCTAAATAAGTCGTTATACTGGCTGGTGTATTATTAGCCGAATCATACGAGAATCCATAAATATCATAAAGTCCTGTACCGATTACAGTCCAATCAAAATCACCAGTAGTATTAAAGTTGATAATATTCTCAGTCACATTATCAGCAACTATAAAAGCATATTCAAATCCAGCCCCTGGGTCGGTTTCAAAAATGCTGCTATAATCATTACTAAATGCTCCTATATCATCACCAATACAAATTTCAATCGGTTCACCGGCTACTGGGGCAACTAAATCGCCTGCATCGGCATCACAACAAAAGCCCGATGGCGGTAATAATGCAACATTTAATGTAGTAAACTCACTTGTGTTAATATCAACATTTACAATTTGCGTTGCATAACCTGGCGCTGAAATTTCAACATTATAATTACCGCAATCAGCTGTTCCTGTTTGGTAACAACCAGTTGATATATCAACCGTTACTTCATCGCCTGTTACGCCTAAAATATCTATTTCGGCATTTAAAATGGGTTGCCCTGTACAAGCATCTGTTATACAGCCTTCTAAATAAGATGCGGGAATGTAGTTAACACAGAAAACATGCAAACCTTCTTGCCTATCTGATACCAAAATTTTGCCTGATGGTAAATAAGGGTATGCCCCCCATGCCCCTTGAAAGCCTGTACCGCTATACAATGGCGAAGTATCATAATGGGCAACAGGAACCATTACTTGAGGATATTGCACATCCATTATTTGCAAACCGTGGGTGTAGTAAGCAATTACATGGAAGTTATCAATCCAAAAACCGTTATGTGGAATAACTGTACCTGGTGCTGGTTGCCATTGGTCAATAATCTGCATATTAGCAGGATCTGAAACATCAATAGCCAAAACGTTTGCACCAGACACCTCATCTAAAACAAATGCTGTTTGATTATCATCACTTAACCAAACTTGATGCGTAAATGTAGTTGGTACGGTTGATATTGTTCCATAAATAGCTGAAGGACTATTAAGTGCTGCTGTTGTTTTAACGCTAACATCTACACATGCTAACTGCCCTGCATTAATTTCACCAGTCCACATGGTATCTCCTCTTGCAAATCCATCGTGTACATAGTTTTGCTGATAAATTCCTAAGTAGGTAGGATTGGTTGGGTTTGCAGCTATATCACATAAAATAGTACCAGAGCCAACGCTTCCAGCACCACTAGTAGATGCACCAAATAAATAACCAATTCCATTTTCATCAATAAAAATGTTATGCGAATCTGTATATCCAACCCCCAGATCTGTAGTAAAAGTTGTTACTGAACCTGGCAAACCACTTAAATCAACAATTACTAAACCATTACCAACAGCTGTTTCATTAATCACATAGGCATAGTTACCCCATGTTTTCATATCCCACCAACTAGAGTTAACATTGGTTGGATCAACAAAATGCAATTCAGTAAGGGTACTAGGGTCTGCAATGTCAACAATTGATAAACCACCTGTATGCCCCACTAAAGCGTACTCATTGCCTGCAGCATCAGCCCAGCCCCATATATCACTCAACGTTTCAGGGTAATCCAAAACACCAGCAAGGGTTAACGCACTCAAATCATTAGTAACAATAACGGTATCCATATCCGTACAACCATTCACATCCGTTACAGTTAAAATATACATGCCCTCAGCATCAACGGTAGCCATATCAGTGCCACCACCACTCACTATATTCCCATCAGGTGTTGTCCACGTATAACCAATTCCATTACCTGTTGATAATGAACCATCAACAATTACAGGGTTATTTTCACAATCTATATAAACTGAATCATTCATTACTTGTGCAATAGGCGCATCAATTATAATTTGCACTGCACTATTATCACTATAAAGATTTTCTGTATTAGCACACAAGCCAGAATTAGCTATATCATCTTGAATATCTTGTATAGAATTAACTGTATTCAAATAAGTAATAACATTTGTCATCGTATTAGTTTGGCTATACGATAACCCCCAAACCGTGTAAACGCCATTCCCTAATACCGAATAATCAAAATCACCAGTCGAGTTAAAGTCAATAAAATTATAAGGAACTACGTCTAATGTTAAAATATAAGCATAACTGTAACCTGCGCCTGGATCAACCTCAAAAATGCTGCTGTAATCATTGCTAAATGCTGCCATATCATCACCAGGGCAAAGGTTTATTGGATTACCAGCTTGCGGAGCAACCAAATCACCAGCATCTGCCGCACAACAACCAGCTGTTGGTACTAAAACCACATCTTGCATTGTTATTGTACCATTATTCATAAACACATTAATAGTTTGGCTTACAAAACCAGGTGCCGAATAAGTAACATTAAAGTTTCCACAACTATCAATTCCTAAAACATAGTCTCCATTTAAATCAGTTTGGGTTTCCTCTCCACTTATTCCCTGAACGTCAACATCAACCCCCATAATAGGCTGTCCAGTACACGAGTTTGTTATTGTCCCTTCTAAATAGCTAGGGTCAATATCATTAAAGCCTAAAACATGAAAACCATTGTTATAATCAATTGTTGCAATAATCCCTGATGGAAAATCAACAAATGAAGACTCATTGGTATTAGTCCCGCCAGGTACAGTATCATAATTAGCTACTTCAACAATTGCTGAAGGATTTGAAACATCTAAAACAGTTAATCCATGATTGATATAAGAAACATAAAGCAAATCGCCATCACATTCTATTGCCCTTGCATAATCACCTGAAGGCAATTCAAAAGTGTTAATCAATTGCGCATTGTTAGGGTCGCTTACATCATACACTGATAATGCTCCATTAGGGTTACCACTGTCAACAACAAACATCAAGTTAGAAGTTGGGCATACATCCAATGCCAAAGGTGTTCCACCCGTTGACGTTTGTATTGAAAATAAAGATGGCGAAGCAGGATTTGAAACATCAACTATCGAAATTTGACCTGCAAAAACCTCCGCATTATAAAGCACACCACCTTCAATTACCCCTTGGTGAATATTATTTGAACCATAGGTACTTACTTGTACAGGAGCAGTAGGATTGCTCAAATCAAAAATAGTAGCCGCAACATTCAAGTTCGTTATAAACAAATACAAGAAGCCATTATTAATCTCTAAATCATGCGCTGTATCCAATGTTCCCGTTGGTCCTTGATAAGTTGTTGTTGTAACACCACCCGGCAATCCTGTTAAATCAAAAATATAAATACCAGGCCCTGGAGGGCTTGTTAAATTATCAGCAACGCCATAAGCATAATCTCCCCATACACCAACATCCTGCGGTACACCATCTGTTGGAATATACTCGTCAACTACAACAGGGTTATTAGGATCGGCTAAACTTATAAATAAATAAGAAGATGTTGTAGAAACTATTGCATACTCCGTTCCATCAGGAGCAGTATAACCCGTCATACTCGTTAAACCAGAATAACTAGCTAACGGCAATGAACCCATAAGGTTAAAATCCGTGCTGTTATTACTAACAACTACCGTTTCAGTATCTGTACAACCAAAAGAATCAGTTACGGTTAACACATAAGTACCTTCAGCATCAACTGTTGGTGTTGCCGTTCCAGCACCAGATACAATATTTCCATCCGTTGTCGTCCAAGCGTAGCTCAAACCGCTTCCAGTCGAAGGCGTTCCATCCAACTGAACGGGTGTATTTAAACAATCAATATATTCTAAATCCTCCACAACATCAGCAACTGGGGTACTAATTATAATTTGCACCGCACTATTATCACTATAAAGATTTTCAGTATCTGCACACAAACCATTTGTAATATCATCTAAAACATCTTGCACGCTATTAATGCCACCACCATTCAAATAAGTAATAACATTAGTTATTGCATTCGTTTGGTTGTAAGATAATCCCCAAACCGTATAAGTACCATCAGCTAAAACACTGTAATCAAAGTCGCCACTTGTGTTGTAATCAACAAAAGTATAAGGCGCAGCATCTAGGGTTAAAATAAAGGCATAGTCATATCCAGCCCCTGGGTCAACCTCAAATATGCTACTATAATCGCTTGCAAAAGCCCCTATATCATTTCCGCCACAAACAATAATTGGGTTACCCGCAACAGGTGCTGATAAATCACCAGCATCAGCAGCACAACAAGCACCCGATGTTGGTATCAATGCAACATTTACCGTTGTAAATTCACTAGTATTAATATCAACATTAATTACTTGGGTTACATAACCAGGTGCACTGTATTCAACATTGTAATTGCCACAATCAGCCGTACCCGTTTGGTAACAACCCGTAGCAATATCAACATCCACTTCATCTTGCGTAACGGTTAAAATATCTACCGATGCATTGTTAATCGGCAAACCCGTACAAGCATCCGTAACACAACCATCAATATAAGATGCAGGTACATAATTAGTACAGAAAACGTATAACCCCTCCTCAAAATCAGAGGCAACAATTTTACCAGATGGGAAATAAGGATAAACACCCCAAGCTCCAAAAAAGCCTCCACCGCTAAACAATGGCGAAGTATCATAATCCCAAATCGGCACCATTACACTAGGATATTGAACGTCCAAAACTTGAACCCCATGCGTATAATAAGCACTAACATGAAAACCATTTATCCAATAACCATTATGCGGAATCACATTTCCTGGCGGTGGCTGATACTGATCTATAATCTGCATATTAGCAGGATCGCTTACATCAATGGCTAAAATGAAAGCACCACCAACTTCGTCCATAACAAAAGCTGTTTGATTATCATCGCTCAACCAAACTTGGTGCGTTGCTAATGTTGGCACTGTTGGTATAGTACCATAAATCGCCGCAGGATTATTCAAGGCAGCAGTTGTTTTAACACTAACATCAACACAAGCCAATTGCCCAACATTAATTTCTGCCGTCCACATGGTATCTCCTCTCACAAAGCCATCATGTACATACTGCTGTTGGTAAATACCCAAGAAAACAGGGTCAGTCGGGTTAGCAACTATATCCATTAAAATAGTACCATTACCAACACTTCCAGCACCGCTAGTCGTCGCACCAAAAACATAACCAATACCATTTTCATCAATAAAAATATCATGCGAATTTCTGTACCCAACACCAATATCACTTGTAAAGCTTGGTGCTGAACCTGGCAAGCCACTTAAATCAATAATTATCAATCCATTCGGATTGTTATCCTCATTAATTACATAAGCAAAGTCGCCCCAAACTTTTAAATCCCACCAAACTGAGTTAGCTCCAGTTGGATTTACAAATTGCACCTGCGTAGGATTAAACGCATCGCTTATATCAACAATTGAAACCCCATTTGCAGTACCTACCAAAGCATACTCCGTTCCGTCGGGGGCAGTATAACCCCATATATCACTCACATCTTGGGTGTAGTCTAAATTCGCCGTCATTATTAAAACTGACAAATCGTTTGATACCGTAATGGTATCCATTACTGTACATCCATCCGTATTCGTTAAACTCAGATAGTAATCTCCCTCAGCATCAACCGTCGGCATCGATGTTCCTGCTCCAGATACAATATTACCAGATGTTGTTGTCCAACTAAAAACCAAGCCCGTTCCAGTAGAAGCACTCGCATCCAACACAACAGGATTGTTTTCACAATCAATATATAATGAATCTGCCAACACAATTTCAGGGCAAGCAACAGCCGTTCCTTCCCAAATCAGGCTAATCGCATCATCACTAAAAGAGTCTCCTTGGTCAGAGGTTATTGTCGCGGTATTATCAGCAAAAGCAGCATCTAAAATTTGGAAATCATCCACATACCAACCATCTTCAAACGTATTATTATCCGATATAAAACGGCATCGGAAAGCAACATTTTGACCCGCCCACGGCGTTAAGTCAATTCTCGTTTCAACATATCCACCACTGTTACCAGTAAAAGCATTCCGTGCACCTACAGGGTTATTTGTACCTAATGAACCATTGTAGCCATTTTGCAAAAACTGTCCATCTAAATCCGTCCAACTTCCACCTCCATTAGTAGAAATTTCCATAACGCCACCATCCCAGCTCGTTTCTGTATCATACGAATGCCAAATACGCAACATTGGCGTTGGACTAGGTAAAGCAATATTTGATGATGTTAAATATTGATCATTATCCTCTCCTGCATTATTTACAAACCAGTGGTTACCTCCACTATTAGGGTTGGTTCCCACCAAATTAAAACCATTTGTACCCGTTCCCGTACTAGCAGAAAATGATGTTCCTGCATCATGGTACTCTTCAAAACTAAACGTAGTAAAAGGCGTTGAATTAATAGTTACCTGAAACGAACAATTCAGCGTAGCCGAAGCAGCAATAGTTCCTAAGTTCATAGTAACCGTTCCACCACTCTCATTACCCGTACATGTTAACGAGCCAGGAACAAAAGTTACATTACTCGGTAAAACATCAGTAATAACTGCATTGGTAACTTGAATAGGTCTATTATTCAATATCTCAAAATGATACGTCATCATATTACCTGTCTGAATCTCTAATGAGTCAACCGTTTTAAAAACCTTCAAAGTCTCTGTACACGATACTGGCAAATCAAAAGCTTCTGTTTGGTCAGTTCTACTTCCCGAACTTCCTTGGCTAGCACCAGCACCAAAACCTCTTCGGGCAAATGCCTCCCAAATTAAACATTGGTTTACCCCACCATTATTATTTTGATCCGCTTGCAAAATAGCATCCCTACCATCAATCATACCAGGGCTACATGGCATTAGTTTTAAGCCATCAATAACTAACTGCATAGCTATATTATTACCACCCGATCCATTATAAACATCGGGGTCATAACCATACAAATCAATTAAATCCCATGTCATTTCCCAAAGCGCAGTGCACCAAATAAAACCAACACCGTGCGGCATTGATATTGCACCCGTATTATTTGAATCGTTATAAGTAAAAGCATTTTGCCCAAAATCAGTACTATAAGGCGCAGGGCGTATGCCATTTCCACTCGGCGATTGTCCACTTACATAAGTTCCAATTCCTCTTCTATCTGTTCTGGTGTCACCGGGTTCAATAGTTAACATTAAACCAAACCAATCACTCCATCCTTCGCCCATTTGTTCATCGTTACTCAAACAGCCCGATGTATTAGGGCCACCCGCTAAACGAATTGAAATTCCGTGCCCATACTCATGCGCAATAATACCATTATCTAAATCAGAATCGCTATTAAAATTACCCGTATTACTCAGGCTAACATTAACTCCACTGCCTAATTGTGCTTTTATATTGTTACAGTCTTCCAAGCTTATCATTACTGATGGTATGGTTATACCACCAGCCGTACCTCCCATAGCAAATGGACCACCAGTAACATTATTACAAATAACACAAGCTACAGCACCTGCGGCTTGTGCATTTAAAACCTTATTAGTAAAATTACAATTGCCTCTATCAATTATAGCAATATTGCCATTTATAGCACCCCCATTAACCAAAGCATTACAAGCTTGTGTTGGGTTAGCACTTCCATCATTAGCCAAAACTAAATTGCCAGTAATATTTGCAGGGGCATTAGGTAAACCAGGACCAAACTGCGCTTCAATTGCAAAGTAAGAACCTGCTATTACTGCTGGGCTATTAACATCCATAAAAAAGCTCGGTCCATTCGTCCACTCATACATCTGCATTCTACCACTAAAACCATCTGGTGGCGATGAAAAATTCGCATTATTGGTACCACTACCATCCTGAGCCTCTGCCAAAACATGATCGCCTTGATTACCACCACGCCCTAAGTTATTCGATTGAAAATTACCCGATGGCTCATCAAAACCATACTGATACCAAACATCATGCATAATGTTATTCCAAAAAAATAAATTAGTAACAGCAACATCTAAATAGCCAGATGGATTTTGATTTAAATTCAATGGAAAATCAAAATCTAAGGTCGCACCTCCATTTGGTGAAAACCCTGGACTGTTACTATCATTAATATCATCGTAGGCAAAAACGTTATTACCCCTTGTAATGGTCCAACTACTTCCACCGTTACTATGCCACCCCAAAGTACCAGCATTACCAATACCCGTCCACGGCGATGTTACTATTGAACGCACACCATGCGTTGGGCTTTCAACAGGCATTGCAAAAACATTATATGAATTTGGAGGCAAAGGCATTGAACTTGCCATTCCTGAACTTTTTAACCTTGGTGGATAATACGGTCGTTCTTCACTTTCATAACACCCCTCTTCATGGTTATGCCATTGGCAATTAACCACCCAATCATCAAAATCTAAAACTTCACCCGTTATTGCATCCACTCTAGCATTCCACCAATGTTGGTGATCATGTTTATGTATAACCAACTCCCAACATAAACGCAAAGCTTTTCCTTGCTTTAAATAAACCAACTTCGCATTAATATCATCGCATGAAACATCTCCCCCTTCAATCAACTGCTGTTGGTTTTCACCGCTCGCATTTTCAACAACACTTAACCGATTATTTGATGGCAAACCAAAATGCTTGGCTGCTGCAGTTACTGCCTCAATAGCCGTTAAACTTGGCACAGTAGTATTTATCTTACCCTCAATCTTTTCAATAAACTGAATATGAGAGTTAGCCACTTCACCATCTAAAATGGCAATATTAGCATTGGCTTTATTTATCTCAATACCATTTATTTGTTGGCGCAAATAAACATGCACCATACCATTATGCCTTGTACTATAATGGTCGGTTACTATCGGATTTTCAAAATCAATTTCACTAAAACCCTTTTGCTGCAAACTAGCAGTTAAATGGCTTTTTGCCTTTTCCAAGGCAGCCATTTCAGTTTTGGTTTTATTTTGTGCGCTGGTTGTTTGAAAACCCAATAGGAGCAGGAGTCCAAAGTAAAAATACCTCATACTAAAAAGTAAACTTAAAAAATTGTCGAACGTTGGTTTAGGTGCATATACGGAGAAACAGGCTTTGCAGATTTAAAAAAACAATTATTATTCGATTGAATGAAAGATTTATGCCAAAAACACTTGATTTTCAAACTAGTTTGTAATGGTTTTAACATTATTAAAGAAGGCCCAAAATAAAGGAGCGTCTCCTCTTTCACTTCCGTCAGAGTTATAAATGGTTTCCATTGGTGCAATCGCTAAAATTTTGGTGTGCATCGTAAAATCATCATTATTAAAATACCATTCCTGTTTTACTCTTGCTTTTCTTACTGCCGAGCGGTTTAATTCATTTTGTACAACCTGCTGAATTTCCTCGCCAGTATCCACATCCATTACATATGCCGTATCAATCGGATGAAAAATTTGCTGAATATCCTCCCTGCTCATCGGCACCATTTCATGGTAGTGATATGCCCTTGCCCGTCCCGTTTCAACAGCATCTAAAACCATTTCAACCAATGGTTTATCGCTTCGGGTTATCACTTCAATTTGAGCAAACTCATCATTAAAATTATATTTGTAGGCACTACGTTTTGCCCAAGCCACATGGCTAAAATCAAAATCCTCACTATGGTTGCCATTATCGCAACTTAAAACCAATAAAAAACAAACCACAAAAACACTATACAAATAACATTTCATCTCTTAAATTTTATTAAAAGCACTAACGTTACAAAGTTAGCAAAGCTTATACCCACCATTAACATATATCTTTGCAATTGATGAAAGTTAAAATAATTAACAAATCAAGCAATGCCCTACCCAGTTACGAAACCATTGGCTCGGCTGGCATGGATTTAAGAGCAGATATTGAGGAAACCATAACCCTACAACCGCTCCAACGTAAATTGGTTCAAACAGGCTTACATATTGAGTTGCCACAAGGCTACGAAGCTCAAATCCGCCCTCGTAGCGGATTAGCAATCAAAAAAGGCATTTCATTAGTAAACTCTCCTGGTACAATTGATTCTGATTATCGTGGCGAAATCAAAATCATCATGATTAATTTATCAAACGAACCCGTTGAAATAAAACATGGCGAGCGCATTGCTCAAATGGTCATTGCCAAATACGAACAAATTGAATGGAGCGAAGTAGTTCAACTAGCCGATTCCGAGCGTGGTTCTGGTGGCTTCGGTCACACAGGCAGCTAATTAACTAGAAATTAGTTTTTAAACAAATTTTAAAACAAAAGAAATTAAAAGGATGGGCATCAGCTAGATAGCGTTAATAAAACCTGTAATGCAGCGTTTAAGATTAGATGGTCTTTGAAAAAGACATTCATCCTAATCTAGCGAAATGCAAGGTTTTTAGCTTAATCTAGGTGCAGCCCTAGATTTTTGCCTACTTTTCATCAATGGAAAAGTAGGTTAAATAAAAAAAACAAATTAATAACACAAGATCAATGAACATAATAATTCCAATGGCGGGCAGAGGCTCTCGCCTTCGCCCACACACTTTAACCGTTCCAAAACCGCTAATTCAAATAGCAGGCAAACCCATTGTTGAGCATTTGGTTGAAGATTTATGCCAAATGGTCGATGAAAAAGTAGAAGAAATCGCCTTTATCATTAAAGATGATTTTGGCAAAGAGGTTGAAGATGCGCTTCATCAAATAGCAAAAAAGCAAAACGCAACGGGCAAAATTTATTATCAAGATGAGCCTTTAGGAACAGCTCACGCTATTCTTTGTGCTAAAGATGCCTTACATGGTCGCTGTATTGTTGCCTTTGCCGATACCCTTTTCAAAGCCAACTTTGAAATAAGTAAAACCACTGATGGTGTTATTTACGTACATGAAGTGGACGATCCTAGTGCCTTTGGCGTTGTTAAATTAGATAGCGACGGTTATATCACCGATTTCGTTGAAAAACCAACCGAATTTGTGAGTAATAAAGCCATAATCGGCATCTATTATTTTAAAGACGGCGAATTTTTACGCAACGAAATGCAGTATTTAATCGACAATGATATTAAAGACAAAGGCGAATATCAAATAACCAATGCTCTTGAAAACATGAAAAACAAAGGCACAAAATTTGAAACAGGAAAAGTTGAAGAATGGCTTGACTGTGGCAATTACAAAGCCTGCCTTTTCAGTAATGAGCGCGTGTTATCCTTTAAACAAGGGGCTGCAACTAAAGGCAGCAATCTGCAACAAACAAATGCTACTATCATTGAGCCTTGTTTTATCGGAAATAATGTTAAACTCAACAATGCAATTGTTGGACCTTACGTTTCAATTGGTAATAACACTCAAATTACTAATGCCATTATCAGCCACGCCATTGTTCACGAAAACACCAACATTAAAAATGTGGTGTTAAAAAATTCAATGGTAGGCAACCAAGTTGAACTTTCGGGTAAAACTGAAAGTCATAGTATTGGAGATTTCAACAAAGTGATTATATAAAGTATGATTCGATTATTCATTTTCATAGCAATTGCAAGTATTTTTTGCCAGCCACTTTCGGCACAAAAAGGCAAAAAAAAGAAAGGTAAAACCCAACCTAAAGTAATGCTCTCCGCCAGTGACCAAGAAATTATTGAAAAAATATTTTTGGAGGGCGTTCAAGCAAAACTGTTGGATAAAATCCCAGAGGCAAAAGAAAAATTTTTGGATTGCCTTAACATCGACCCTACCAATGCTGCTGCAAACTACGAGTTAGCTTTAATTTACGAAGAAGAAAACAACCTACCTGAAGCATCGCTTTACGCTGAAAAAGCCGCTAAATCAAACCCAAAAAATAAATGGTATGCCTATTTATATGCCGATTTATTGTTAGCTCAAAACGATTACACTTCCGCTATTGATGTCTATCAATCTATTATCGATCAAAACCCTGAAAACCCAGATAATTATAGCCGCTTATTTTACATTTATAAAATTACTGGGCAAAACGAAAAAGCTATTGAAACACTTGATGTACTAGAAAGTAAAGTGGGCATTATTGAGTCGGTAACAATTGACAAACAGCGCTTATACTTACAACTTAACGAGGTAGACAAAGCAGGGCAAGAATTAGAAAAATTAATTGAAGCCTACCCAAGCAATCCAAGTTATTACAACCTTTTAGCCGAAATGTATATGGCTAATGGCAAAAAAGATAAAGCTTACAATGTTTACCAACGCTTAATTGAAGTTGCCCCTAATCACCCATCTGCTAAAGTTGCACTAGCACAACAACTACGTGCAAAAGGTAATAATGCCGAAGCCGATAAATTGTTGCTAGAAGTATTTCAACTACCAGAATTCAGTATTGATACTAAAGTTGAAATGCTAATGAATATGACAAACTCTGCGGCAGCCAATGGGCAACCCATCCCTGCAATTATTGAAGATTTAGGGATTGCAATAACAGAATCACACCCTAAAGATGCTCGAGCCTTTGCGGTTTTGGGCGATGTTTACATGCGCACTCAAAAAGCTGAAAAAGCATTAGAAAGCTATGAAAAAACCGTTGAAAACGATGCAAACCTTTACGCCGTTTGGGAGCAAATTTTCTTCCTACAATCTGATTTAAATAAAATGGATGAAATGGCTTCATCAAGTAAGTCCGCAATTGAATTGTTTCCCAACCAAGCTATCCCTTACTACTTTAATGGTTTAGCCAACAACCGTTTAAGTCAGCACGAAAAAGCAGTAAAATCACTCAAAAAAGCATCATTAATAGGCGCAGATAATCGCAATTTATTAGGCGAAGTTTACTCCCTTTTAGGCGATAGTTACAATAGCCTTAAAAAGCACGAAAAATCAGACGAAAGCTTTGACAAGGCCTTAGAAATTGACCCCAATAATGCCTTTGTAATGAACAATTACGCCTACTACCTTTCTTTAAGAAAAGATGGCTTAGAAAAGGCAGCCGAAATGTCAAAAAAGTCCAATGAACTTTTGCCTGACAACGCCTCATTCCAAGACACTTATGCTTGGATTTTATACGAAATGGGTAATTACGAAGAAGCCAAAACTTGGATTGAAAAATCAATGAAAAACGGCGGTAACCAACGCCCAGTAATTGTTGAACATTATGGTGATATTTTGTATAAATTAGGCTTACCTAATCAAGCCGTTGGTCAATGGCAAGATGCCCTTAAACTCGGCGGCGATGCTGGCACATTACAACCAAAAATTGACAAAAGGGGATTGTAAAATAATCTCACCTTTCATTTTCAAAAATACTGGATGGCAAGCCCGTCGAACAAGTCATAAATCTCATATTCTCAATTGGCGATTCGCAGCGATAGATGCAAGCTATGCGTAATCGCATTGCAAAGCAATAAGCGTGAAGCATAAAGCTTGTCAGCGGTTGTTCCAAAGGAACAAATCGCCTTGAATCGTCATGATTTTTGGTTCTTTGTATCAGACAAAGAACAGGTAAAATCCTTAAATCAGTAAGTAAAAATATTATCAATAATCCCCTAACGTCTCCTCCAATTGGCTCATAGCATCAGCAAACTGCTCATCATTTGGCGCTTTACCATGCCACGCATGCGTACCTTCCATAAAATCAACCCCCTTACCCATGTCTGTAGTCATTAAAATGCAAATAGGCACACCCTTTCCACAAGCGGCTTTAGCTTCTGCCATCGTTCCTAAAATAGATTCATAATCATGCCCATCCATTTCAAAAACTTGCCAACCAAAAGCTTCAATTTTAGCTTTTAAATCCCCTAATTGCATCACATTTTTGGTCGAGCCATCAATCTGCTGACCATTATAATCAATAGTAGCTATAACATTATCAACCTTATGGTGCGCACCAAACATAAAGGCCTCCCAATTCTGCCCTTCTTGCAACTCGCCATCCCCATGCAAAGTATAAACTATTTTATCGTCGCCATTCAATTTTTTGGTTAAAGCCGCCCCCAAAGCCACTGATAAACCTTGCCCTAATGAGCCCGATGCAATGCGAATACCAGGCAAATGCTCATGCGTAGCAGGGTGTCCCTGCAAACGAGAATTTAACTTTCTAAAAGTCGCCAACTCTTTTACAGGAAAATAACCTGAACGTGCTAATGCCGAATAATAAACTGGCGAAATGTGACCGTTCGATAAAAAGAATAAATCTTCATTTACGCCATCCATTTTAAAATCACGATTATGCTCCATTATTTCAAAAAACAAACAAGTAAAAAAGTCAGCACAACCTAACGATCCGCCCGGATGCCCACTATTAACCGCATGCACCATGCGTACTATATCTCGTCTTATTTGGGTAGCTGTATTTTGTAAACTTTCAATAGAAGCCATATCGCAATAATTTTAAACGAAATTAAGGCGTTTATCCAGCTTATCTTAATCTATCATACCCGATTTTTGTTTTACTTTCATTTAATAATTAAAATTCATGCAAGCAACCATAAACAACAAAGCACTTCAGGCTGTTTTATTAGTCGCATTAATTTTAGGCGGAATCATACTTTCAAGCTTTTTAACCTTTGCTTTATTAGCCGCTTTCGGACTCGATGTTTATGTTATCGAAAACATGGGCAAAGGCTTTTGGGAAAACCTTACGCTTATTAAGTGCATCCAAATTTTAACCTCTGTTCTTGTATTTGTCTTTCCTGCAATTGCTTTTGCTGCAATTATTTACAAAAAACCCGCTCAATATCTTCAACTCACAACCAAAACCTCAAGCAACCAATGGCTAACAGGCACGCTATTAACCGCAGGCATAATACTCTTCTCATTTCCTTTTATGGCTTACGTTTTACAATGGAATATGGCTTTAGAATTACCCGAAGCTTTTAGCGAAATGGAAAATTGGATGCGCCTGCAAGAAGAAAGCATGAAAGAGCTAACCCTCGCTTTTTTACAAATGGAAAGCATCGGTTCACTACTATTTACCTTAATTTTAGTTGCGGTTGCCCCCGCCATTTCCGAGGAGTTACTTTTCCGTGGCGTAATTCAACAATGGTTCGGCAGTTTTATGAATGTCCATGTTGCCATCCTTACCGCAAGTATCCTTTTTAGCGCAATGCACATGCAATTCCTTGGCTTCTTTCCACGCCTATTTATTGGTATGTATTTAGGCTATATTTTTTACTGGACGGGTAATCTTTGGTTTCCTATCATTGGTCATTTCATCAATAACGGCATCCAAGTATTAGCCGTTTACTTTGGTGCATTAGATATTGAAGCCGCTGCCAATGCCCCCGAAACCCAAATCCCTATTTGGGGGGCATTACTTTCTTTAATCACAATCACAATTTTTGGCCTAGCAATAAAACGCTACTTTCAAAACAACCCAACTGATAAACTCATAAATGAAAACTACTTCAAATAGCTAAGATTTAACACTTTACAAGACCATCAGATTCCCACTCAGTAGTTGGACTCCATTCACTAAGTATATTACTATTTACATACCAAATTTTAAAATCTCCTGATATTTCTGTCATAATCATCACATCTACTGATAACCACATTAACCTTGATATTAATTGTTCAAATTTATTAACCCAACTATCAAGTTTAAACTCAAGGTTCTTGTAATTAGCTGCAAAGTGCAGATGCCTCTCATCCCACCCTGGTTGAAATTCTTTACTAAACATCCTATTTGTTATTGGCGGATATTCATTATCAACATCAGGTAACGATTTGATAATCTCTAAATTTTCATCCCACATCAAGTCTTTTTCTGGCCCAACTGGGATGGAGATAATCCCAAATATATTTGTTGAATGACCCATTTAAAGTTTTATTATAAAATTAATCAAACAATACAAACCCAATCAAACCTCAGATAAAATTCACCGACAATCTGCTAGTAAAAAATCAAAGATTCGGTAATTTTGTCAGTCAACTTCAATACTGAATGACAAAAAGTCATCAAAAATCACCCTAAAACCCTAATGGCATCCGTTTTGACTAATTATTCGCAACAATGCAATTTGAATAATTAATTAAAACAATTAAAATTATGTCTTTAGTAAAATTTAGAAAAACTGACTTTCCATCATTAATTGATGAAATTTTTAACGGCGATTTTTTCAACCATGTGCCAACAAACACACGTAAAACTTTCGGAAAAGCTTCGCCAAAGGTTAACATTAAAGAAACCGAAAACGCTTATCAATTAGATTTGATTGCACCTGGTTTAAGCAAAGACGCTTTTAAAATCGAGTTAAACAAGAATCAGCTAACTATTTCGGCTGAAACAAACAATTCATGTAAAAGCGGATCATGCTCAACCGACGGCAAAGCCCAAACCGAAACAACGGAAACGACCGAAACAAAAACACCAAAAGTAAATTACACCCATAGGGAGTTTTACCAATGTTCATTCAAGCGCAATTTTAACCTGCCCGATACGGTAGAAACGGATAAAATTGACGCAAACTATGTAAATGGCATTTTAACGGTTAACATCCCCAAGCAAGAAACAGCAATTGAAAAGCCTGCAAGGCTAATTAAAATAGGAGGTTAAGAGTGAGTGGTTTTTTTGAGGTAGTTAAGGATTGGGGGCGCATGCCCCCTTTTCTTTTTCAACAAAATACCAACTCCAAAAAAAATCTATAAAAAAACTCCAATTTTATTACGATTTTAAACGAAGATTCAAAACCCAGATTACAGAGTTTTTAAGTGACGATTCGCTAGTGATAGGTGCTAGATATGCGGCGTCGCATCGCAAAGCGATAAGCGCAAAGCATAAAGCTAGTCACCGATTGCTCTCTAAAGAACAAATCACATTGAATCGTCTAGCATTTTGCTTACTTTTTTGCAATGAAAAAGTAAGAAGAAAATCATTTATTCACTATCCCCTACTTACTATAAACAACCCTTGTTGGGTAAGCAAAATCAGAACCATTGTCCTTTACAATCTTCATAATCTGAAAATTAATTCGCTGCCTCGAATCTAAATAATGCGCCCATCCAATATCACTTAAAAAATAAGTAATTCTAATATCCAAGCTACTTTCGCCAAAACCAAAAAAGTGTACTTCGCAATCATCAGTTGTAAATGGCGAAGTATTAATTTGTTGCCTTAATTGAGTAATTATTTCCTTCATAGCCCCATCAGGGGTTTCATATACTAAACCCAAAGTAAAATTCACGCGCCTTTCAACCCTATCGGTTAAGTTATCAATATTGGTATTGATAAAGCTACGGTTTGGCACCGTAACATAGGTTTTATCAGGGGTTCGTAATCTTGTCGATCTAAAGCCCACCCTTTCAACTGAACCACGTTCACCACCAATTGATATAAAATCGCCTACTAAAAACGGCTTTTCTAAAAAAATAACAACCGATGCAATCAGGTTTTCCAAAGTATCTTTTGCAGCAAAAGCAATGGCTAAACCTGCAATTCCTGCACCCGCCAATAAGCCCGAAATATTTACACCAAACGCCCTTAAAATCAAGGCAAAAGCAATTAAAATTATTGCAAACTGAACCAAATCCTTTAAAAACAAAATAATCTGGTCATCCTGCTTACTTTCGGATTGTAAAGCCCTACTATAAGCCGCAGTAAAAAAGTATTTTACAAACCGAAGCAAAATCCACGAAATTGTAATGGTTAGCAAAACCCTATAAGTTATCCTAGCAATTTCAGCCGTTTCTCTACTAAAAATTTCAATATTTAAAACTTCAGGAAAGTTAAGTCGTTGAGCTATAAATGCCAATGCCACCAAAAAAATGGTCCATTTAATAGGGCTAGCCAACATTGCATTAAAAGTGCTAAAATGATTTTCTTTCTCGTATCGTTTAAAAAACTGATAAAAAACCCTAGTAATTAATCTAGCTAAAAATTGATTAACTACAAGTACGCCAAACAAAATGGCCAATGCAACTATCCACTCCCCTAAAGGATTTGATAAAACAATTGTTGTCCAGTTTATTTCCATGATTGTCAGTTTATTTAACCCTCTTTATAAATAGTTTTTAAATATTTACTATTTAGCCAAAAACAATGTTTTGTATAGTTATTCAAACCAGTCAATTTGTCCGTAATCGGTAATGGATAAGTGTCATCAGCGTTTTTTGCATGAGGACGAACATGTGAAACTCTATTTTCTTTTGAATTAGGAAAATGAGTAATTCTATTTCCATTTGATTTAAATCCTTTAACTATTAATCCATCCTTTACCAATTCTTTAGTTTTAACCCAAACTTTCTTTGCCTCTTTTATATCCTTTTGAGGCATTCTCCAAAGCAATATTTTTTTCAAAATAGTATCTGAACCATCTTCTGTTTTTTGAAAAAAAGCAAAAAAGAAAATCCCATCTAAATATTCTTTAAAATTAGATTCCTCCCATTTTTCTTTAATTATCTCTGTATATTTAAAACAAGGAAATGATAAGCTTTCTTTTAAATTTCCATTTGGTTCAAGGTTTACTGTTTTAATTCTAATACCAGCTTTTTCAAACTCTTCTATTTTGTCTTTTTCATTATTAATAAGAATTTTTTTAACTAGAATAGCTAACTTATTTTTTGCGTTTGATTGTAAATCATATTGTGTTTTTAATTGATTAAACCCTAAACCAATAAGAGGATTGTAAATGTCAAAAATTATTTGCTCAAGATTTCTATTATCCGTTAAACTTGTTATTATCTGTCCGTATTCCTCTATTTGTCGCTTACCCAAAACGCCTATAATATGGCGCACATAAGGTGTTTTTAAAGAAAAAGCCCTTTGTTTTGCTAACTTTGTACTATTCGGCTGCGCTCTTGTAGTACTAGCTCCACTTCCTTTTGTACAAGCACCTAAGTATAAAGTGTTACTTTCTGATAATTCATGCGCCAACCCATCCTTAACTTTTTTTTGAATAATTAACCAATCATCCTTAATTACTTTTAGATCTCTTTCAGGAATTTTCCATTCTCCCACAAGTTTTATAGGATGATTTTCAATTCTACCTTTTTGTTTATGAAAGTAAAATACAACCAATAGATGGTTATTTTTCCTCAGAACTTCAGATTTATTAAAGGTTTCACTAATTATAGAATTATAATCAATTATGTTTAAAACAATTCTCTCTTTCGCAGTAAATTTTCCATCTTTTTTCAATTGCTTTAATGGGCTTGCTTTTAACTCTAGCCCTACATCTTCAAAATCTGGTTCAGGATTATTGTTAGGCTGATAAAAAAAGTAGAAATACTCAAGACTTTGACCAAAACCACCTTTACCACTAAATTGATTAGTAACAAAATTTGGACATGCCTGTTTTAAAGTTTGACCCTCTAGTTTTTCTGCATATTTTACTATATCACCAATATTTTGATGATTATATGGCAAATCCTCCTCTGGAATAATAAAATCAGGCACTTATTTATTAATTTGATTAAATAATTCTTTCCCTATTTTCTCAATAACTCCAACCACTAAAGCATTACCCATAAAAAACGCTCTTTTTGAGTCACTTATACCTTCCAGTAATGTATGATTATCTGGGAACATATTAAGCCTTTCTAATTCGACAGGTGTTAATCTTCTAAGCCCTCTTTCTGTTTCAACTACATGTTTAAATCTCGATGGAGATTTCCCACCTTCTCCAGTAATTATTGTTCGTGATGGCTTTTTTACATCATCAGGGTATGTCATTTTCCCTTCGCTATAATTATACTCAAACCCTTCTTTTGTTTTTCTTATCTCTTTTTTTGCTCCTTTTAAATATTCCCACTTTGGAATATCTGAAGGTTCTATAAAAAAATCGTCTGTAACCTCACCATTTAACAAAATATCATTAAGAACTGTTTTTTTGCCCGAATAACTAGCTTTAGTTTTAATTGTTGAAACAACTCCATTAATCATTAATCCAGTATTTAAAAAAGGGGATTCTTTTTTACCCTTATTAAAATTCTCAGAGATTGAAACCAAATCTTCGTCAAGTTGTGAAACAATTAATGGCTCTATAAAGCTTTCATTTTCAATAACAACAGGAAAAGATTTTGCAATTGTCCCATTAACGACCAACCAATCCTTTACATTTTTATTAATTCTTTTAAATGCGGTAGTTGATTTATGATACGCAATAAAAAAAACTCTTTTCCTACGTTGAGGCATTCCATAATCTGCAGCGTTAATTACCCTCCATTCAACTGCATAGCCTAATTGGTTTAAACAAGCTAACATAATTGCAAAATCACGCCCTCTTTGAGTTGCAGGCGATTTTAATAGTCTATCAACATTTTCAAGAAAAAGGTATTTTGGCTTATTTTTTTTCTTTTGTAAGATTTTAAAAATAGCCCACCACAAAACTCCTTTTTTGCCAACTAAACCTTTGGAATTTTTTAATGTAGTAGCTACTGAATAATCTTGACAAGGAAATCCTCCCACAATTAAATCACAATCAGGAATTTCATCAACATTAACATCATTTATATCTTTATTAGAATGATTTTCTTTTCCCCAAATGTTTTCATAAACCATTGAGGCATGTTGCATTTTTGTTGATGGCTCCCATTGATTACTCCAAACTACACTAAAGCGTTTGTTTTTTGAATCAGGCAAACCTTCAAGACCAAGCCTAAATCCTCCTACACCTGCAAAAAGTTCAACTACCTTAATCAATTGTAACTAAAATTTATTTGTAAACTAATACAAATTTCTGTAAAAACGACTAGTACCCTTTAAAGATTACTTTACTACCATGCCGTCCAAAGCTCTTCTTTCAACTTTCTCATGGCACTTAAACGACTATCCGTTTTTAATCCCAAAAAATAATTCAATACCATTCGGTTCAAATCTTGCCCAGTAGCATTCGTGGGCATATCACGCCCAATTTGATTAATGGTAGATATGGTTTGTTCCACCGTAGTTTGCACCATCCCCCAACTTTCATCAGACACATATAATTGCTGCGCCACATTATAATCATACTCCTGCCTAATAGCACTAATTAATTGAAACTGATGCTCAGGGGCCGTCAAGTCCGCAGCACTCAACCGCTTAATCAAACTCGATATTTCAATTCGCTCCATTAAAAGCAGCAAACGTTCGCAAGCCTGTAATCGTAAAGGCATCAGTTTTTTTTGCCATTCCATGCTCAAAGCAGCACCACTAGCTTCGCTAACATCCGTTTTATTCTTTTTTAGTAGCATTGACATAACCACCACTAAAAAAACAACAACTGCCAATAAAGCCAAGCCAATTAAAATAAACTCCGATGTAGAAACACTTAAGTTTTGCAAAATCATACTACAAAAGTACAGGCAAATATGGGCTTAGGGCAATAAACTACCATCAAAATAAAAAGGCATTAATTGCAAGGCATTCGCCAATTTAGCAACCCGCCCTTCAGGCCCCAAAACAAAAACCTCAATAGGTTCGTCAAATTTCAACTCATATTCAACCATAACCTGCCTACAACCGCCGCAAGGAAAAACAAAATCAGTACTTTTAATATTACCATAATCAATGGTTAACGCCATTTGCGTTATACGTGTTTTAGGATACTGCGACATAGCCGAAAAAATAGCCACCCTTTCAGCGCACAAGCCACTAGGGTAAGCCGCATTTTCTTGATTATTACCAGTAAAAACTTTTCCATTTGCTAACCTTAGTGCAGCAGCCACTCTAAATTTCGAATAAGGAGCATAAGCATTTTCTAAAGCCTTTCTTGTTGCTTCAAACAATTCTCTTTCCTGTTCTCCAAACAAAGCTTCATTTTCAAAAACTTCAACTTCGCATGCTTTGTTAACTTTACTCATCTACCTTTATTTTTACGCACAATTACAACTGTGACTCACACTCAACTACACAATTGGCTTGAATATCATCACGATAAATTTAACCAACCCGCTTTTATTGAAAACGACCCAATCTCAGTCCCTCATCAATTTAGCGGAATGCAAGATATAGAAATTGCAGGTTTTTTTGCTGCAATATTGGCTTGGGGGCTTCGAAAAACCACTATAAATAAGTGCAATCAGCTAATAAAACTAATGGATGGTGCACCTCACGACTTTATTGTTAACCACCAACCAAAGGATTTAAAGTCCTTTTTACACTTTAAACATCGCACTTTTCAAACCACTGATTTACTTTACTTCATCCAGTTTTTTAAAAACTACTATCAGCAAAACCACAGCCTTCAAACAGCATTCTCATCTCATATTAAGATGGATGACACCCATATAGGTAACGCATTAATTGGTTTTCAACAACAATTTTTTGCCTTACCCGATGCTCCTAAGCGCACCCAAAAGCATATTGCCACTCCAGCCCGTAACTCAACCTGTAAACGCCTTTGCATGTACCTCCGTTGGATGGTTAGGCAAGATGATAGGGGTGTTGATTTTGGCTTATGGAAAGATATAAAGCCTAGTCAATTGCTTTGTCCGTTCGACGTGCATGTTGAACGCCTTGCGCGCCGTTTTAACATGATTAATCGTAAACAACGCGATTGGAAAACAACCCTCGAACTTACCGAAACCTTAAAAACCTTCGACCCCAACGACCCCGTTAAATACGATTTTGCCCTTTTTGGCTTAGGCGTGCTTGAAAAAAACCAACCATTAGGCACTAAGTCGTAATTTTACAGTACAAGTAATCATTGTGTATTAAAATAAAAACAATTCAAATCGTCATCCCGAACTTGTTTCGGGATCTATCTTGGTTTGATTTTAAGTTTGACTCTTTAGTTTCTAAAAACGATAACTATTAAATACACAACGGTTTCATTTAATAACATTTAACCTAACAATCAATCAGTTTGCAGGAGTTTTTACAGCAAAACCAAACATGGCTCATGAATCTGCTTATCCCTATTATTGCGGGTATTGTAGGCTGGGCTACCAATTGGTTAGCCATAAAAATGACTTTTTATCCATTACAATTTTGGGGCATAAAACCCATTTTGGGCTGGCAAGGCATTATTCCAGCCAATGCAGGTAAGGTAGCTGGTAAATCCGTTGATTTAATGTTGGGTAAACTATTAAAACTCGAAGATCAATTTGAAAAAATAATCCCCGAAAAAGTAGCTGAAAAACTAGCGCCACTTTTACAAAAAAAAACTAGAGAAACCATTAACAGCACTCTTACTCAGCAAATACCCCTCCTTTGGAAAAATGCACCTACAAGTATGAAGGAGGAAATGTATAAAAAAGCCGAGGAAGATACCCCAAAGCTCATCACCGATGTAATGGAAGATTTAAAGATCAATATAAATGAGATTCTAGATATCCGCCAAATGGTTGTTGACGAACTAACAACTCGCAAACAAATACTAAACACTATTTTTCAAAAATGCGGCGAAACCGAATTCAAATTCATCGAACGTTCTGGGCTTTATTTTGGCTTTTTATTTGGCATTGTTCAAATGTTTATTTGGATTTACTGGCAACAATGGTGGATATTACCATTAGGCGGATTGTTAGTTGGCTACCTGACCAATTGGCTAGCATTAAAACTTATTTTTGAACCCCGCGAACCTAAAAAAATCGGTCCTTTTGTTTTACAAGGCATCTTTTTAAAACGCCAAAAAGAGGTAGCCGTTGAGTACGCAAAAATTATCTCATCCGAAATCTTAACCTCCGAAAAACTATTTCAACGCATTGTAAATGGCCCTAATGCTCGCCGCCTTTTTTGGCTCGTTCAAGACCACATTGAAGCCTCTGTTGATAAAAGCACAGGCTATATGCGCACTTTTATTCAACTTACAACAGGCACTAAAACCTACCAATTAATTAAAGATAGAATTGGCGATGAGTTTAGCGATTTACTACCCAAAGTAATTAGCAATGCCTATGGATATACCGAAGAGGCATTAGATATGGAAAGCACACTGCGAGAAAAAATGCAACAGTTAACTCCGCAAGAATTTGAAGGCGTTTTACGCCCTGCCTACCAAGAAGATGAATGGAAACTAATTTTAACTGGCGCACTTTTAGGATTGGCAGCCGGTATTGGTCAATTATTTTTATTAGGATAAGTGAACTTAAAACCCTCCTTTTCGCTTTTTTATGGCATGACATCTACAAAAAACAACACTAAAATCAGTAAGTTTTTAAGCCTGGTATTACGCCACAAACCCGAAATTATAGGCGTTGAGTTAAATCAACAAGGTTGGATAGATATAGATTTACTGATCCAAAAAATGAATGCTAACGGTAAAACCATTAACCGCCAAATGCTAGAAGAAGTCGTTGCCTCAAACAACAAGAAACGTTTTATAATTAATGTAGCTACCAATCAAATTAGAGCCAATCAAGGGCATTCACTAAACATCGATTTAGGTTATCAACCCCAAACGCCACCTAAAATTCTCTATCATGGAACAGCTCAAAAGTTTATTGATAGCATTTACAAAACAGGCTTACAAAAGCGCAACCGCCATCACGTCCATTTAACTGACAATCTAAAAACAGCTAACCAAGTTGGTCAACGACATGGCAAAGTAGTTATCCTACAAGTGCAAGCTGAACAAATGCACCAAAAAGGATTTGAATTTTTTGTTTCAGAAAATCACGTTTGGTTAACGGATAATGTTCCCACTCAATTTATTGAAAAACTTACCTCCTAACCTCCTTCCACAACACCTTAAACCAAAAAGTAAAATCTTCAGGTTTCTCACCCATCCAAGCTTGCAATGCTTTTGTATCAATCCATTTAATAGCTTTAACCTCTGCTTTGTTAAACACAAAATCATCATTGTAAATACCCTTAAAAACGGTATCATGCTCATGCTCCCAAAGCCCGCTAACTTCATCGTAAAACTTATAAACAAAACTAAAATCAGGAGTTAAATCGCAATCAAATCCCAATTCCTCTTGTAATCTCCTATGGGCAGCATCAATTAATTTTTCATTAGGGTGCGGATGGCTACAACAAGCATTCGTCCAAAGGTTTGGACTATGATATTTATTAGCTGCCCGTTGATGAATAAGCATCTCACCTTTATCATTAAAAATTAAAATACTAAACGCTTTATGAAGCACGCCCTTTTTGTGCGCCTCTAACTTTTCAATCGCCCCTACTTCATTTCCTTGCTCATCGCAAAGTTGTATTAACTCCATAAACGCTTAAAAATAAAAACCAAAACTAGCCCTATACTGCAAACCAAGTAAAGGAATATCACTATCCAACATCGTCAAATCATACAATAACAAACCATATGCAAAAGCCCTATCCGAAAACATATATTTTGTACCGCCCCCTACTGGTGCAGATGAAAAGCCAAAAGGTATTTCAAAATTTGATAATTTGTAACGGATAGCACTATACTCGGCATGTAATAAAGGATAAATATCTATTCCCCCTCCAATTTGCGGCAATTCATACTGCGCTACAATAGCACCACCCCAACCATGAACTTTTTGATCTTCAATACCCTGAAAATAGTAATTAAAACTTAGGTATTGGTATGTAGGTCCTAATGCAACCGATAGGCCTTTAAAGTGCATACCAAGTTTTGGCTGAATACCAAAGTTAAAATAGCTGTATTCATCACCATAGTTATCTCTTGCGTCGCCAAAATTCAATGCAAAATCAGGCAATAACACAATTTTAAAATTCCTATCGTTCATTCTTTTATTTCTTTGGCTATTACGACTTATACTTTCCGAATCATCATCATCATCTTCATACTCAATTACATCCTCTTCATCGTAATCATCATCTTCTTCAGGTTCTTGCTCTTCTTCTACCTCTTCAGTATTATTATCAGGTCTAAATATCTCAACCTGAGCATTTAAACTAATAAATGTAACGCTCAACAACAGTAATATTAATAGTTTTTTCATTGTACCCAAACTAATTCAATAATTGATAACGGATAATCGGCAATAATAATATACCTAAAAGCATTATCGCCTTTTGCCAATTGCTTATATACTTAAAATCAGATGCTTTATCCGCCTTAAATAGTTGTACTAGCAAATAACTTAAAGGCAATTGCAAAGCTACACTGCAATAGGCTACAACAGCATAAGCTTTGCTTCCATGAAACTGAACAGCAAAAAATTGATAAGCCCCTAAAACTAACACAGTTAAAACAATTACTAGTGCTGTTGCTTGCTTCGCTCTGTGCACTCCAAGCTTTATTGGCATCGTTTGCCCTCCAATTAACTGGTCGCCTTCAATATCTTCCATGTCTTTTACAATCTCCCGCTGAAAATTCATACTAAAAGCAAAAAAAGCATAGCCATATAGATAAATAAAGTAAGGCTCCGCAATATTTTGCCCAACATTAGCAACACTAATGTTAACCTCAAAAACCCCAACAATAACAACCACTAAAGCTGTTAAAACACTCACTAATAAATTACCTGTTAACAATTGTTTTTTTAACGCAACGGAATAATACCAAAGCCCGCCCCAAACCAAAACATGAATAAATCCTAAGTAAAAATTGCCCACCCAATAGGCAACAAAAAAACCTAAACCAATACCTAAAATATTAAATAAAGCATGCCATATCATAGCAGCCCTTCGGCTAAAAATCCTATTAATAAAAATACGGTTGGGCTTATTTAACTCATCGGCTTTAATATCAAAATAATCGTTAATAATATAACCCGCCGCAGCAATTAAAACCGTAGACAAGATTAACACAAACAACAAACCCAAACTTAACTGAGGGCTTTTATAAGCATCTTTTAAAAATGCCAAATTTAAACAGCTATAAATAAGCCATTGCGTAAGGGCAATATACAGCAAGTTAATCCACCGCACCAACCTAAAAAACGATATGACTTTTTGCGCCATTTACTAACTACTTGGTTTATCCCAATACTCCCACAAAGCATAACAGGCAACACTCCTATAAGGTTGCCATTTTGCTGCTATTTTATATAATTTTTCAATTAAAGGTTTACCCGTTTCCTTCAAACCATAAACGCTAACCATTGCATTTCTAATACCTAAATCCTTTACCGGAAATACATCAGGGCGATTTAAAGCAAACATCAAAATCATTTGTACAGTCCACTCTCCCACCCCTTTAATTTCGGTTAATTCTTTTATAATTTCTTCATTATCAACCTCTTGCCAATTTCTATAAAGCCAGTTTTGTTCAATAAATTTTTCAGCAATATTTTTCACATACTGTGCCTTAGCTCTAGATAAGCCAACAGCCCTTAAATCCTCATTACTTGTTTCTAATAGCTCTTCAGGTTGGGGCACATCTCCATCGTACATGGCTTTAAATTTGGCGAAAATGCTTGCCGCTGCTTTAACTGAAAGTTGTTGGCTAACAATTGCATTTAACAATTCAGGATAAATATCTGCACGCACTACAATAACAGGCAATTCTACTTTTTCTAAAACCGCCTTTAGTTTTTTATCTTTTTTAAGATGATTTACTGCCGCCTCCATGCCTATAAATATGCTGTTAAGTTAGCTATCTTTAAGCATGATTTCATTGAATACTAAGAATTTAAACTTGCAATCATTTACATTTGCGCCATTAGTTTTAATAATGGGATTATTGTGTTTAGCATCATGCCAAAACACACCGCCCGCCAACCCAAACGGAAAACCAATGTTTGTAAATTTAGATGCACCCGCTTTCGATAAAAAATTTAAAGAAACCGACAATGCTTATTTATTAGATGTTCGCACTCCAGCCGAATTAGCCGATGGCAGCATTGAAGGACATGTAATGATAGATTATAACGATGCTGATTTTCAAAGCAAAATCGATGACTTAGATACCAGTCGCCCTGCCTTTATTTACTGCCGTAGTGGTGGGCGTAGCGTTCGTGCCTGCATGGCTTTATCCGATTTAGGATTTACTGAGCTTTACAACCTTGAAGGCGGCATACAAGCCTGGAACGACTATAAAGGACGTTAAATTTAAAGCCTTACACTTATCATATCTCTGGCTTTATATTATCTAGAATCTAATGTCTATTAATCTAAAAATCTAAGGCTCAATACTCCGTCTTATCTGTTTTCGCAGCCCATTTATTAAAAACGGTCAAAGCCTCGTTGCGCATTAACTTGTAAAACTTTATCTCCCGATTTTCCATTTCCTTATCCAACTCATCATAAATAAATTGATCGTCAAAATCAATTTTGGCTGCATCTACTTTATTGCATGCAAAAAACACCGCTTTAGGGCGCGCCCAATAAATAGCCCCTAAGCACATTGGGCATGGTTCGCACGATGTATAAACCACACAATCATCTAATTGAAAAGTGCCTAACTTCTCACATGCTCTTCTTATGGCAACCACTTCAGCATGCGCTGTTGGGTCATTAGTTGATGTTACTCGATTAAAACCTTCGGCTATTATCTCACCATCTTTTACCACTACTGCCCCAAAAGGACCGCCAGCATTGCTGCTCATCCCTTCATTAGCCAAATCAATGGCACGCTGCATAAAAACCCTGTCTTTCTCTGTCATTGCTCAAAATTAATTGGCAAAAGTAGAATTGCTTTTGCGAAGCAACCATATTACTATTACCCTCGTCATTAAAACACATCAAACCCAATTATTATGCAACAACTATCAATACTGCTAATTGCATTTTTTATAAGCTTAACCCTAGCCGCCCAAGTAGGCGAAATACAGGGCAAAGTAAAAGACATGGAAATGAATGGCGAAGGCTTACCATTTGCCAATGTTTATGTTGAAGTAGATAGTATTCCTAGAAGCACATCAACCGATATGGATGGCTTTTACAGCATTAAGCCCCTGCCACCCGGCATTTATAATGTAACCGTTGAATATGTAGGTTACACTACGCTTACAAAAGATAGCATTGTAGTTCAAGCCGACAAATCAACCTTTGTTGATTTTGAAATGACGGCAAATTCTGAAATGCTTGAAGTGGTAACGGTCATAAATATTCGCTATCCTAGTTTACCCAAATTCAAGTTTAAGGGCGGTGTTGTAAGTAAGCGTGGTAAATCAATTGGAAATGCTTTGGTAACCGTATCTACTAACTATTTTAATCGTGAAATTTTTACAGAAAAAAGTGGCAGTTTTCAAACTAGTCTTACTAACGGTGATTATGATATAACCATCACCCACTCCGATTATAAAACCTACGAAGGCGGTATCAACATTTCAGATGATACTACACAAACCTTCAAGCTTAAAAAGAAACGGCGGAGAGATAGGTAAATAGGTAAATGTCTAAAAACCTTCCTTAGTTAATTACGTTTCCAAAGCATTGACTTTGACCATATTTAACTGAATGCAAATAAAGTCTCAAACTAATCGAGAATAATGAAGATTCGTAGCGATAGCTGCAAGCTATACGAAGTCGCGTTGCGAAGCAACAAAGCGCGTAGTATAAAGCTTGTCAGTGGTTACTCTTTAGAGTAAATCGCATTGAATCTTCTGGCATTTTGGTTCTTTGTTGCCAAGACAAAGAACATTAAAAACAATACTGCTTACTCCTTAAATAGAAACCTGGATTACGAGACATACAAAGGAAGCTTAGTAATATCATCAAATGGATATGAAAAACTTTTAAACGAAAAAGTCTGAATGAGTAAATCTGGCACACCCAAAAACACCAACCATAGCCCCTATATTTACTTTTGGAAATCTAAGTTGCAATGAAACAAAAATTCCTTCTGCAATTTTGCTTGTTCTTTGACGTTTTATAAAAGCATTCACGCTTTAACCATGTACAAGCAATTACTTTTAACTACTCTTATTGTTGTTTCATTTATTCATTGCGGTAACGACGATACAGCTAACCAACCTAACAATCCTTTTGTTATTGAAGAAGTTGATTTGCAGTTAGACACCCTTGCGTCGGGCTTGCAAAATCCTTGGGCTTTAGATTTTTTGCCTGATGGCAGCATTTTAATTTGCGAACGCCCTGGCAATTTAATACGTTTTGAAAATGGCAACCTAACTACAATTACTGGGCTTCCTCAAATTGAAGCAGTTGGGCAAGGCGGATTAATGGACATCCTCCTGCATCCTGATTATGCCAACAACCAAAGCCTATTTTTTACGGCTACAACTCCAGCAACTGGCGGCTACAGTACAGGCTTATATAAAGCCAACTTTAACGAAACTACAAATGCACTTGAAAACGTTGAAATGATTTACCAAGCCACACCCATTAATTGGAGTCAAGGGCATTTCGGCAGCCGTATTGTTATTGATGAGGAAGGCTATATTTTTCTAGCTTTAGGCGAGCGTCAAATTCCAGAAATGGCTCAAGACAACACCAACTCAAGCGGAACGGTAGTGCGTTTGCACCAAGACGGTACAATACCTAGCGACAACCCTTTTGTTAACGACCCAACCATTGCCTCCGAAATTTGGAGTTATGGGCATCGCAATCCGCAAGGCATGGACATACACCCAGAAACGGGCAAAATTTGGTTGCACGAGCATGGTCCACAAGGCGGTGATGAAATAAATATAGTTGAAAAAGGCGGTAATTATGGCTGGCCAATCGCTACTTACGGCATTAATTACGATGGCACTATTATCTCCGAAGATACCTTTGTAGTGGGCACTATTTTACCCATTTATTATTGGATTCCTTCTATTGCGCCATGCGGTATGGGCTTTTACAATAGCGATAGTATCCCTCAATGGAAAGGCAGTCTATTTTTAGGAGCCTTGGCAGGCTGGCATCTTAACCGTTTAGATTTAGACGATGAAAGCGTTGTAGCCGAATATCGTTTACTACAAGATTTTGGTCGGTTTAGAGCGGTAAAACAAGGCCCCGACGGTTATTTATATTTTTTAACCGAAGGCAATGGTGGCTTGTTTTGTAGGTATAGACCAGTTCCCTAAAGCAAAAAATCAAACATCAATTGGCTAGTTTCTTTGGGCTGTTCCTCATGCGGTAACAGCGAGGCATTTTTAATTTCAATTAACTGGGCGTTCTTATTTCCTTCAAATTGATTCATCATTTTAAGGGCATATTTCAAAGGGAAAGTTTTATCATTAACACCCCATAAAAATAGAATTTCAGCCCTGATGTTGGCATGTTCTTTTTCAAAACGATCTACCCATTTCCAATCTATTCCCTTTAAATATTTAAAGGCTCCAATGGCTTTTTCATGTGACTTAACAACTGGATTGGTATAGGGTGAAATATTCTCATCAACTTTTAATAATTGCTTATTGCTGTAAAACTCTCTAAAGCCCATTGGCGATTGAACAAACCATTTAGCTTTTAAAAGCTGCCGAATAACATAAGGTACTAAAGGCCACAAACCTATCGCTTGATAAAAAGGTATCCATGGTGGTCGGTGCATTGGCATTTCGGTATTAAAAACAACCAAATGGCTAACTGCTTCGGGCTGCTTTAAAGCCATAATACGGCTTACAGTAGCCCCAGAATTATGAGCGGCAATTGCATACCGTTTAATACCCAATTGTTGCATCAAGTCAATAAGTCTATCCGCTTGTGCTTCGCTGCTAAAGTCAGTTTCCTTAGTCCAACTACTATCACCCAACCCAGGCAAATCAACAATATGGCATCGAAAATGAGGGGTTAAATAAGGTAGTATTTTTCGCCATGTATAACCATGAGTTGGAAAACCATGAATTAGTAATAAATCAGAACCCTCGCCAATTTGCCTAAGAGCGATTTTGCAATTGCCAAATTCGTGCAATTCAAACTTCAAATTATGATAATTGAAATCTGCCATAATTGTCAGACTTTCTTTTTCTTGCGTTTGCTGGCTTTGGCAAGTGGATTAAAATCCAAGCATAACTGTAACCAATAAGCTAGATTATCATCATTATCAAAACCTTTAGGCGTAACAAAAGCATAGCCCCTCATTGGACGACCTGTAAAATCCATAGGTAAGCACTCTTCCTTACTAATTTCATTTTCGTAAGCAGCCTCACCAATACGTGCCATTAACAAACTATCGCCATATTTTTTATCGATATGGATGCCGCAAAGCATTTTGTCATCTACCAAAAAACAAAGCCCTCCCATCATTTTTTTGTGAGTAAAAGCAACACCTTTAGCGGTTAATGTATTTTTAATTCTTTCGCCTAATAGTTCATCGTATGCCATAAAACAAGTTAATTAAACTCCTTAAAATTAAGCATTAGAAAACTCACCAACCCACCGCTTCATCTTCGCCTCGCCAATCGGCTGCACCTTCCAATGTTCTATCTTCTTTAACCAAAATAGCATCCACCCTGCCGTTAAGATTTTTGGGTTTAAAAGTGTAACCCATTTCTTCAAGGGCTTTTCGGGTAGTCTCATCAATACAACCATCCTCCGCATAAATATTATCAGGTACCCATTGGTGGTGAAAACGACCTTGGTTAACTGACTCCTGCATACCCATATCGTACTCAATTACATTAATAATGTTTTGAGCAACCGAAGTAATAATTCGTGAACCGCCAGGTGTACCGAGCACCATAAAAAGCTGACCATTTTTTTCAACTATGGTTGGTGTCATCGAACTCAACATCCGCTTTTGCGGCTGTATGGCATTAGCCTCTTTACCGATTAAACCAAACTGGTTGGGCACACCAGGTTTTGCACTAAAATCATCCATTTGATTATTAAGAAAAAAACCAGCCCCGCCAACTACCACTTTGCTGCCGTAATTACTGTTAAGCGTAGTGGTTAAAGCAACAGCGTTTCCATCAGCATCAACAATTGAAAAGTGCGTAGTTTCAGGGCTTTCAATTAATTCAACGCCCAATATTACAGGGTGTATTTCGCTGCTTGAACGAGCTTTTCCAATCTCAATTTCACTTCGACGACTAGCTAAATAGTTTTTATCCAACAAAGTTTCAAGCGGTACATCATAAAAATCGGGGTCGCCTAAATGCTCCGAGCGATCGGCATAGGCTCTTTTTTCGGCTTCAACAATCAGGTTAACTGCATCTTTACCATGATAAGGCATACTACCCAAATCATCGTTTTCTAAAATACCTAAAATCTGTAAAAGGCAAATACCGCCGCTTGATGGCGGCGGCATGCTAATAATGTTATAATCGTTTTTATAAGTGCCTTGTAAAGGTTTGCGCCACATCGCTTTATACTTTTTTAAATCTTTTTTGGAGATAATGCCATTGCTTCGTTGCATTTCATCAACGATTAACTGGGCAATTTCCCCTTTGTAAAAACCTTTTGCTCCTTTATCTCGAATTAATTTTAGGGTTTTAGCCAATTGCGGCTGAACCAGTTTATCGCCAGCAAGCCATTTATCTTCTTGATTAAAAGAGTTTTCTTTAGTGTTTAATTTTTTAAAGTAGTGCGCAAACTCATTGTAATGCTCCGCCTCGGCACTTGTAATGTAAAAGCCTTTTTCAGCTAAATCGATAGCTGGTTGTATCAAATCTTCCCATGGTAGTTTTCCAAATTTTCGGTGCATTTGCCAACATCCCATAACTGCCCCAGGTACACCAACCGCCAAATGACCATCCAAACTAAGGCGGTCAATAACATCCCCTTTTTCATCCAAGTACATATCTCGGTATGCTTTTCTGGGGGCTTTTTCTCGAAAATCAAGGCTATGCGCCTGCCCGTTGGCTTGGCGCAAAACCATAAAGCCACCACCGCCAATATTACCTGCCCTTGGATAAACCACTGTTAATGCCATTTGCACCGCAACCGCCGCATCAACGGCATTACCGCCTTGCTCAATAATTTGTATGCCAATTAAGGATGCCTCTGGCTTTGCGCTTACCACCATTGCTTTATCAGCCAAAGTGTTTTGTTCAAGTTGAGCAAAAAGCGAAAGTGTTGTAAAAATCAAAATTGAGTTTACAATAACTAACCATTGATTTTTAATGTATGCTACTTTCATAATTACAAATAACGCCTGCTTGCCTTTGTTTTTAAATGCTTTATGTAAATATTATTTTTATTCAAAAGGTTTTGCACCTTTTAACGTGCTAAGGAAATTTGAACATATAGCTACATTTTGTAAGCAATTGAATAAGCTGTAAAGCTTGCTTTGAAGATGTATTTAGAAGTTAACTTTTATAACCTTTTACTGTGTTACCAAACTTTGGACGTATAAATGAAAGATTTGTTAAAGTATTGATTACATGAATAAGACGTAATAGAGCGTTTTACGTTTTTTATTAAGTTGAAACCTTTGGACATAGAAACAAACCTTTGACGTGCTAATTTTCTATTGATTTTCAACTATTTACCCACAAAAACAAGGTATATTAAGCGTGCTAATAATGTGTAATTTGAAAGTTAATTTTCTTAGTAAACCCGAAAGGATATTTATAGGCATGACAAAAAACAGTTGAAACAGTTGAGTTACCCAATTCTGCTCCAAGTAACGGTGTCACCTTTTTTGCGTTGGTTGATTAAAAAGTTATATAGCACAAGATGTTTAGGTATTTGATGAGTTGGATATAGTATTAACTATTTTATTTACCATAAAATTCAAAAAACATTTAAGATAAGTGGATTTTTGTTAGTTAATAAGTACTAACCTTACTTTTTCATTGCCAAAAAGTAAGCAAAAGGCTAGACGATTCAATGTGATTTTAAATCCAAAAGATTTAAACCGTTGACAAGCTTAATGCTACACGTTTATTGCTTTGCAATACGATTACGCATTGCTTGCAACTATCACTACGAATCGTCAATATCAACTCCTAAGTGTACATTAATTTTATCCGAGTTACCCAATTCTGCTCCAAGTAACGGTATCACCTTTTTTGCGTTGGCTGATTAAAAATTCACGTAGGGCGAAATGTTCAGGTTTTTCGAGGTTTGGATCATCGGTGGTAATCATAGTTGCGGCATTACGGGCGTGTTGTAAAATGGCTTGGTCTTGTGTAACATCAGCCAAGCGTAAATCGAGGATGCCGCTTTGGCGAGTACCTTCAATATCGCCCGGTCCGCGTAGTTTCATATCTACTTCTGCAATTTTAAAACCGTCGTTGGTTTCAACCATGGTGCGAATGCGTTGTTGCCCCGTTTTAGTTATTTTTTGCCCTGTCATTAAAATACAAAAAGATTGATCAGCACCACGCCCTACTCGCCCACGCAGTTGGTGTAATTGCGATAAACCGAAACGCTCGGCACTTTCAATTATCATAACAGAGGCGTTGGGTACATTTACGCCTACCTCAATAACCGTAGTGGCGACCATGATTTGGGTTTCTCCTTTTACAAAGCGTTGCATTTCAAATTCTTTGTCGGCAGGTTTCATTTGTCCATGCACCATACTTATATGGTAATCGGGTTGAGGAAATGCCCTTTGGATACTTTCGTAGCCATCCATTAAATCTTTATAATCTAGTTTTTCAGACTCTTTAATTAAAGGATAGACGATATAAACTTGCCGCCCTTCAGCTATTTGATCTTTTAAAAATTGGAAAACAGTTATACGGGCCTTGTCAAAACGCTGAACGGTTTTAACGGGTTTACGCCCTGGAGGCAGTTCGTCGATTACGGAAACGTCTAAATCGCCATAAACCGTCATGGCAAGTGTGCGGGGGATTGGCGTTGCCGTCATTACCAAAACATGGGGTGGTAGCTTGTTTTTTTGCCAAAGTTGCGCGCGTTGGGCAACACCAAATCGGTGTTGTTCATCAATAACCACAAAGCCGAGGTTTTTAAATTTAACGGTTGGCTCAATTAGGGCGTGCGTACCGATTAAAATATCAATTTCGCCAGCTTCTGATTTGGTTAAAATTTCCTTTCTTTTTTTGCCCTTTATGCTGCCCGTTAGTAAATCAACGGTTATGTTGGTTTGTTGTAAAAGTTCTGATAATCCGTTGAAATGTTGCTGTGCTAAAATTTCGGTTGGTGCCATAAGGCAAGCTTGGAAACCATTATCTAAAGCCACCAACATACTAAGTAGCGCTACTATGGTTTTGCCACTGCCCACATCGCCTTGCAAAAGCCGATTCATTTGACCACCGCTAAGGGTGTCGCGCCTAATTTCTTTTAACACTCGTTTTTGGGCGTTGGTTAATTCAAATGGTAAATGGTTGTTGTAAAAATTATTGAAGTTGTTGCCCAACGCTTCAAATAAAAAACCCACTAACCTGCTGCGAATAAACTTCATTTGCAGCATCTTCATTTGAATGAAAAAAAACTCCTCGAATTTAATGCGGCGGCTGGCCGCCGAAACATCTTGCTCGGTTTTAGGGGTGTGTATGTTTTTTAAAGCCTCAAACCGAGGGATGAGTTGGTAATCGTCTCTAACTTCTTGTGGTAAAAATTCGGGGTAATTAACGGCAGTCAATTTAGACATTAAAACATCAACAATTTTAAAAATGCCTTTACTATCTAAGCCTTTTGCTTTTAGTTTTTCGGTGGAATGGTAAACAGGAACGACTCTTTTACTAAACTCAATGCTGTTGCCGTCGGTCAATTCCATTTCGGGGTGGCTAAAGTTGGGCCTGCCTTTGTAAATGGTTGGCTTGGCAAAAACCAAGTATTCTGCTCCTTGTTTTAGGTAGCGTTTCATATAGCTAACCCCTCTAAACCAAGTTAATTCAATGCTGCCAGTGCTGTCGGTTAACTTGGCGGTTAGGCGGCTGCCGCGCCGCATGGGTATTGATTTTACATCGGATAAAATGCCTTTAACTTGTATTTGGGCACTGTTATCGTAAACTTGAGCAATGGGGGTAATTTGGGTGCGATCAATGTATCTAAAAGGGTAGTGTTTTAATAAATCGGCGCAGGTGTCGATACCCAATTCATTGCGCAGTAAATCTGCCCGAGCTGGCCCTACCCCTTTAATAAATTCGATAGGGGTTTTTAGGTCGAATGATTTTTGGTACGACATTAAAGCAAATATACAACGCAAGCCTAATCGGCGTATTTTTGTAAACACAAGTTTAGCAAGTACAATTAGGGGTAGATTTATGGGTTGACTTGAATAGATTACGGATATTTTACTTTTCATTTTTTTAGAAAAGTAAAATTCCGAAATGACAATTTTTTGTGTTTTCAAGTAGTTTTAAATCGAACTTAGTTTTTAAAATTAAAAGTGGATAATAGCAATAAACAGGGTTTACGCCTTAATCAATACATGGCGCATTCGGGTGTTTGCTCGCGGCGTAAAGCCAGCGATTTTATAAAAGAAGGCAAGGTTTTGGTAAATGGTGAGGTGATGGAAGCGCTTAATTATAGGGTTGCGCCTAATGATGTGGTTGAGTTTGAGGGTAAGGTTTTAAGCCCCTACAAAAAAACCTATTTGTTGTTGAACAAAAGTAAAAATGTAATATCAACCACTAGCGACCCACAGGGGCGTAAAACAGTGATTGACTTGGTGAAAAAAGTAAATATACCGGGGCTTTACCCCGTTGGGCGATTGGATAGGAATACGACTGGGCTTATTATTTTAACGAATGATGGCGATTTAACTCAAAAATTGGCACACCCTAGTTTTGAGGTGCAAAAATTGTATTCTGTTGTTTTGGATAAGCCTGTAAGCGAAGCTCATATTAAGCAATTGGTAAGTGGGGTTGAATTAGAAGAGGGTATTGCTAAAGCCGACGAAGCGGCTTATGTACAAGGGCAAGGAAAGAATTGCGTTGGTGTAAAATTACATATGGGTTGGAATAGGGTAGTACGCCGTATGTTTGACGCTTTGGGTTATCATGTAGCAAAACTAGATAGGGTAATGTATGCCCACCTAACTAAAAAGGATTTGCCGCGCGGCAAATTCCGTCATTTAACTGAAAGGGAGGTAAGGCAGTTGAAGCATTTTTTGTAATGAAAGTAAATGCAATAATTTGCTGTTTTAAAGTGTTAAGTTATCATGAAAAAACTATTCCTATTCTTCGCTTTTATATTGCTTGGCACACAAACTTATGCCAACGATTGCCCTGAACCTATTGAACTGCATTTCGATTATATATGCGATGATTATGATTTAACAATTGTAGAATTTGTTTTTAATTTATCTGGAGGTAGTGGAGTTTATAGTGTAGGTGGATTTTTAAACTTGGATATGGTAAATGAGGGTGAATTGCTTGCATTTACGGTATTAGGAGGTGAACAAATATGGTTACTAATTGAAGATGCCAATGGCGATTGCGAACCCTTATATTTTTCTTATTGTTTACCATTTTGTTATTTCACCGAAACAACTAGCACAAATGTGCTTGGGCAATGCAATAGTGATGGTAGTTTTAATGCTACTATTATAATAGATGAATTCAGCGAACCGCCTTTTACCATTTCTGGAGATACTTCTTTTATTGCATTTGAAAATGTTTTGCAAATCGACTCATTAACACAAAGTATGCAACTTTATATAACCAGTAGTAACAATTGCACTAAAATTTATAACATATCTGGCGAAGATTGTATTGGAAATTCAAGCAATTCAATTTCGGTTGATGCTATAAACCCTGCCAAGCTTGGTTGCAATAGTGTTATGGATGCAACTATTGAAAAAGCTGAAAACACCTATTCTACTAATAAAAAATAATTTTCATTACCCCGCACTTACCGTTCGCTGTTCAATGCGTTTTTCGTAGTTAACACCTTGAATAATACGTTGTACAAAAATGCCTGGCGTATGAATTTCGTTGGCGTTTAACTCGCCTGGTTCAACTAATTCTTCTACCTCGGCTATGGTTATTTTGCCACCCATTGCCATCATGCTATTAAAGTTGCGGGCAGTGGCTTTAAAAACTAAATTGCCGTGGGTGTCGCCCTTCCAAGCTTTTATAATGGCAAAATCGGCTTTTAAAGCAGGTTCTAAAATGTATTTTTTACCGTCAAATTCTCGAACTTCTTTGCCTTCGGCTACTTCCGTGCCGTAGCCTGTTTGGGTGTAAAAAGCAGGAATGCCCGCTCCGCCAGCACGAATTTTTTCGGCTAGGCTACCTTGTGGGGTTAATTCAACTTCTAATTCGCCCGCTAATAATTGACGTTCAAACTCAGCATTTTCACCAACGTAAGATGAAATCATTTTTTTTATTTGACGGGTTTGTAAAAGCAAACCCAAGCCAAAATCATCGACCCCTGCGTTGTTTGATATGCAGGTTAGCCCTTTAACCCCGCTATCGCGTAGGGCTAAAATGCAGTTTTCGGGTATGCCGCAAAGCCCGAAACCACCCAACATAATGGTGCAATTATCGCTAATATCTTTAACGGCTTCTGCCGCATTGGGGAATACCTTGTTCATTTTTTACGGTTGTGTTGGCTCAAAATTATAAATTTGGCATCACTTAGCCGCTTATTTTTGCATAATGATATTGGTTTACACCCCAAAACGTACTAGTCGTATTGATTATATTTTCGAATTTTTATTCGTAGATATTTTAGGGTTGAAAGTAAACTTTACCGATAATGCCGAGGATTTTAAAGATTATATAGGGGCAAAACTTAATTACAGCAAGCAGCAGCTTGAACAGGAATTGTTTATTTATCAAAGTGATTTTTTATTACAAAAGGGTTTAAAAAAGCCCGATTTTAGAATGGGGCAATTTGATAAAGATCCTTGCCTTTTTTTTAATGAAGTGGAAAATACAACCCTGCCTTTTGATTTATTTGCAGCTTCTTTTTACTTGGTTACACGTTTTGAAGAGTATCAAAGCATGTACACGGATCATCATGGAAGGTTTAATCATGAAAAAAGTTTAGCCTTTGAACATAATTTTTTAGGTAAACCCTTAATTGATATTTGGCTATATAAATTGGTTGCTATCATCCAAGAAAAATACCCCAACTTTAAGCCACAATCCAAAAAGTACAAATTTGTACCTACTTACGATATTGATATTGCATTTGCTTATAAATACAAAGGCTTCCTTCGTACAGTAGGTTCTTACATAAAAAATTTAAGCCAGTTAGATTTTAAACAAATTGGTGAGCGAACGGCAGTAATGTTGGGCAAACGTAAAGACCCTTATGATACTTACGATTGGCAAATTGAGTTACAAAAATCATATCAATTAAGTCCCGTTTACTTTTTTTTGGTGGGCGGTTTTAGCACTTACGATCGGAATATTTCAATTGAAAGTACCCGTTATCGTTATCTTATTCAATCGATTTCGGATTATGCCAAAGTGGGCATTCATCCTTCTTATTTATCTAATGATAAAGAGGAATTGGTTAAACGAGAAATTAAGCAATTATCCTCAGTTGTAAAACGAGAAATTTATACCAGTCGGCAGCATTTTATTAAGTTGAGTATGCCCAAAACTTATCAGGTGCTGTTAAAAAATGAAATTCGCCAAGATTTTAGCATGGGTTACCCAAGCCATATTGGTTTTAGGGCAAGTACGGCTTCTTCTTTTTGGTTTTATGATGTTAGTCAGGAGTTGCAAACCACTTTGCGTGTTTATCCTTCGGCAATAATGGATGTTACTTTAAAAGATTATATGGGCTTAAATAAGGAACAAGCCTTAAAGCGTACCAAAAAGTTGATTGATGAGGTTAAAAAAGTAGATGGCTTGTTTATTTCTATTTTTCATAATCATAGTTTAAGCGATTATAATGAGTGGAAAGGTTGGCGGCAAGTGTATGAAGATATGGTTAACTATGCTGTAAGCTAGGGTGCTTATTTTTGCACCATGAATAAAATTGCGTTAGTTACTGGGGCAACGGCTGGTATTGGGGAGGCAACTGCCCTACTTTTAGCACAAAATAATTACGATGTTATTATTACAGGTAGGCGGCAAGTGCGGCTAACCGATTTATCTAACAAATTAGAAAAGGAGTATGGGGTGAAGGCTTTAAGCCTTTGTTTTGATGTTAGGGATGCAAAAGCAGTTGAGGAGCAAATAAAAGCAATACCTAATAATTGGCGAAAAATAGATGTTTTAGTAAATAATGCGGGATTAGCCGTTGGGCGAGAGCCGATACAGGATGGTTTGTTTGATGATTGGGATAGGATGATTGATACCAATGTTAAAGGTTTGCTTTACATGAGTAAGTGCATTGCCAACCTTATGATTGAAGAGGAAATTAAGGGGCAAATTGTAAATATTAGCTCAATTGCTGGTAAGCAGGTTTATGCAAATGGTAATGTTTATTGCGCTAGTAAGCATGCGGCAACAGCCATATCAAAAGCTTTGCGGATTGATTTGTTACACCATGGTATTAGAGTTTGTAATATTAGCCCGGGGGCTGCTGAAACGGAATTTTCGATAGTGCGTTATAAAGGAGATGCTGAGCGAGCAAAATCGGTTTACCATGGTTACGAAGCTTTAACGGCCCATGATATTGCTGAAACAGTTTTGTTTGCTATTAGCCGCCCTGCGCATGTAGGTATTAATGAAATTGAAATTACGCCAACGGCGCAAGCAAGTTCGTATTATACTGATAAAAATATTTAATAATTGCGCTTTAAATCACTTTCCGTAATTTAGCTACAAAGCTACAATATGCAACATACAGAGTTTAACTGGAATAACGCCCAAAGCATTGATATTTACGCTCAAAAATGGGAGGTTGAACAACCTAAAGCCATGGTGCTGATGGTGCATGGTATGGGCGAACATAGCACTCGTTATAAGCATATGGCTGAGTTTTTTGCCGCCAATAATATTGGAATGTTTACTTACGACCATGTTGGGCATGGTAAAAGTGATGGCAAGCGTGGGCATGTTGGGCAATATGAATTTTTGTTGGATGATATTGATACGATGTTGGCAAAAATGAAGGCGGCTTATCCTGATATTCCGCATTTAGTTTATGGGCATAGTATGGGTGGTAATTTAGTGCTGAATTATGGCATTCGTCGCAAGCCTGCTGTTAATGGATTAATAGTATCGGGGCCGTGGTTGAAGTTGGCTATTAAAGTGCCAGGATTTCGTTTGAAATTGGCAAAAATGATGAATAGCATTTATCCCAAATACACTGAAAAAACGGCGCTAAATGGGCATGGCGTTACTAGAGATAAAGAATGTGCCGAGGCCTACAATAATGACCCATTAGTACATGGCGAAATTAGTACTCGTTTCTTTTTTGGAATACACTCGGCTGGTTTATGGGCTATTGAAAATGCAGCTAAATTGCAATTACCTACTTTATTAATGCATGGCGACGATGATCAAATTACTTTGTTTGATGCCAGTAAAGAATTTGCACAAAATGCGAAGGACAATGTTCAATTTAAGCCTTATCCGAAGCTTTATCATGAGTTGCACAATGAACCTGAAAAAGTGGAAGTGTTGAAAGATATTTTAGCTTGGATTGATGGGAAGATTTAGTTGGAATAATTGTTCTTTTAGATTTCTCAATCATTTGATAGTTCGACATGCTCACTATCCATGATTATCAAAATGCCCCTGTTCTTTTAGATAAGCACTTAAATCATCATAAAGCTCTTTCCAAGATTCAGCATATGTACCATAACTTGCACCGTTGTCTAAATGCCTATAACAAACGCCCTTTTGTTTTTTAGAATCAACAATGATTTCTAATTTGCCATATCCCCATGCTTCATGTGTAATAACACTTGGGATTAATTTGAGGAAATCACTTTTTGTCATTTGTTTTTTTATACGAATATAGCATAAAATTCTACATAGTTAATTTGTTAAATTTTATTGCTGTGTTTTTTTAATTCAACAATTTCTCCACCGCTACACCGCGTGAGCCTTTGAGTAAAATAATTGCGCCTTTTTTATCTAACTCATCGAAGGTAGATTGGGCAGCTGCAGTATCCTCAAAGCTTTTAAAGTAGTCTGGTATTCGGCATTGATTATATGCCTTTCCGATTAAAATAGCATCGTCAATTTTGAGTTTTTCAAGCAAATCAACTATGACTTGATGTTCTTGCATTTCGTACTCGCCCATTTCTAACATATCACCTAAAATGGCTATTTTTTTTCCTTCTTTTTTAGCTAAATTTTCGATGGCCGCTTTGGTACTGCTTGGATTAGCATTATAGGCATCTAATACTAATTGATAATCGCCTTTATTAATTATTTGCGAGCGGTTATTTGTAGGTACATAATTTTCGATGGCTGTTTTTATCCTTTCGGGTAGCACTTTAAAATAATTGGCAATAGTGATTGCCGCCGTAACATTATCCAGATTATAATCGCCCGTTAATTGGGTTTGTATATCAATGATTTCGGTATTTTTAAGTAGCTTATCATTCCAATGCCAACGTACTTTTAAAAAACCGTTGCTGCTCGGTAGCAACTTAACACGATTATTATAGTATTTGGCTTTTCCGTAGGTGGTGGCTTTTTGTATAAAATAGGCGATATCTGCCACCCTATTATCGTTCATGTTTACGAAGCAACGCCCGCCCGAACTATCTAAAAACTCAAATAGTTCGCCTTTGCCTTTTTGTACACCTTCAATACTGCCAAAACCTTCTAAATGTGCTTTTCCAATATTGGTTATCATTCCAAATTTTGGTAAGGCAATTTTGCAAAGCTGATTTATTTCGATAAGGTGGTTTGCCCCCATTTCAATAACTGCCATTTGCGCATCATTAGGTATTGAAAGCAAGGTGAGCGGCACACCGATATGATTGTTTAAATTGCCTTGTGTGAAAGTGGTTTTAAAAGTGCTTTGCAGGCAAGCCGCTAACAACTCCTTTGTAGTGGTTTTGCCGTTGCTGCCTGTTATTGCAATAAAAGGGATTTTAAATTGTTTACGGTGATGGGTAGCCAAATTTTGCAAGGCTTCTAGAGCATTATCAACCAAAATAGTTTTATCGGAAGTTTGGTGCTCAGCTTCGTCAATAACAGCGGCAATTGCCCCGCTATTCAATGCTTGTTGGGCAAATTTATTGCCATTGAAATTACCCCCTTTTAAAGCAAAAAATAATTGCCCCTTTTGTAGTTTACGGGTATCGGTACAAACGCCGTTTGATTGTTTGAAAAGCTGATATAATTGCTCCATTTCCATTAAGGGCGAAAGTTAAGGAATTATCATAAAAGAGATAAAGTTGATTTATGCACTAATTACCAGTTAGCAACTTTAGTGCTATAACCAGTAGTGCTAACAATGTAAATACCTAATGGTAATTGGCTTATGTCGAAAATGCCATTGGTGGTGGTTGCTATTAACAGCCCGTGATTGTTGTACAGTAGCCACTTTGATTGACTTGGGGAAAGGGTAATTTGCCTATTGTTAACTACTGCGCTTGGTTGAGCATAGTTAGGATTTTCAACCATTTTTATAGGGCTAATAATTTTTTTAGTACCATTAATATCTTGAGATAAAAGGCGGTAATATTTCTTATTTGTAATTGATTGGTCTATATACTGATACTGTTTAATGCCAGCAGTGTGGTTTACAATAGGAATTTTAACTAAATCACTAAAATCCAAGCCATTTTCGCTGGATTGTAAAATGAAAAAATCTTCGTTAACCGCGCTTGCTGTTTGCCAGTTGATAACATTGGTTTCATGTAAATTAGCTGCATTAAAACTCAATAACTCAATTGCTAATACTTGGCAGGGGGCAAATTCACTTATCGTATCAATACAAAATTGAGGCATATAAATAATGAGTTCAAAATCAGTTTCGATAATAAGGTCTTCAATATTGTAGTAATAGTTAAAGGTTTGATTGGCATTGTTTATTTCGTAGTTGTTATAAAACGCCTCATTAACAGATATTACAAATGGATGAGTGCCATTAACAATTAAACTAATCGTATCTAAAGCACTAGCATCAGATGCTCCACACTCAATCAGATAGTTGTACTGATAATTGTCGCATTGGGCATTTGTGTATTGCCAAAAAAATAAAAGGGTAAAAATTGGGAGCCATTTCATTTTGTAAATTTAATGAAATTGAACTTTCTTAAATTTACGATACTTATAAGTATGAACACCTACCAATGCCTAACAAAAACAGAGACGATTTTTTTCCTTGGCTAATCCCATTTCTACCATTAGCTTATTTTGTTTACAATTATGATATTGTTATATCAATATGGGAAGCCATAAAACACTATGAATCCATTTGGTGGATAGCTCCTTTAACCGCTACACTAATTTGTATTTGCTTACATCACTTTTTTATTAAACGTTATGTTGTTTTTGAAGCTGCCATCCATTGGATTATATGGACAATTTGCATGTTTTTATGTTTCGGCTTAGTCTATGCCACAACAACAAGCGGGCTTGAATCTTACAACTTTGTAAACAGCTATGTAACAGCCGTTTATTATGAAGAAGAATATGAAGTTGAAAATTGTGCAGGCGACGATGGTTGTGATTGTTACTCACGAAACGCCAAATGGTATGCTAAAACACAAAGTCTTGATGAAATTAAAATCCGACCTTCAGTCTATGAAAAATATGAAATGAAGTTTGGTACAGGGTCAAGGGTTGTTGGTAAAAATGGCGACTCAGATTGTAAAATAGGCTACATATGGAAATGCAGATTTGACCATTCAAAGCCTTCAACCATGAAAACCGCTACCGTACTTAAAAGACATATCAATTTTGAGCATGCAAGTAAACGAGCTAATGGATACAACCCCAAAAGCTTGTTAAATACAACTTACTACGAACCTTACCCATCAGTAAAAGATTGGGGTTGGGGAGCATTAGAGGTAAACAGGGTTCTTACTTCAGGCCTTAGCATTGAAAACACAAAGCCTCTTACAAAAATTAGCCACGAGTTATCTGAAGAATTGGCATATATATCTCCCAAACATCAAGTAAATGTATTTTTAAAATTGGTTGATTTTGTTGATTTCGATATAGCCTTTCAACAAGTTGATAGCATGTGGTTGGGTGGTCAAAAAAATGATGTGATTTTAGTTATTGGAACAGATGAAAACTTAACTATCCATCAAGTTAAAACACTTTGCCCTGGGTGCCGACAACACAATAATTTAATTTTTGCCCCAGCTCTTGAAGCCAAAATTTCAAAGCTTGGCAACCTAAAATCCCCACAATTAGTTAAAACAATAATAAATCAAATTACCCAAAAAGGCGAAGCAGGTTTTACTAGAGCCTACACCTCGCAAATGAAACATTTTGTAGATGAAATTCCAGTAAAATTATGGCAATGGGCATTAATTATTTCCCTGTGTTTTTTGTTAAATCTTTACCTATGCTGGTACTTAATAGAATATGATTTGAAATCGCCTCTTTAATTTCATCAAACAACTCAGCATCCCACATTTACTAGAATAAAGGGCTGCGGTAGGCGTTTCCCAAATGTCTAATTTCTCTCGTCTATCAATCAAAATACTTACTTCAACACGCTACGCGAAATAACCACTCGCTGAATTTCCGATGTCCCTTCGTAAATCTGAGTGATTTTGGCATCGCGCATTAGGCGTTCGACATGATACTCTTTTACAAAACCGTAGCCGCCATGTACTTGCACAGCTTCAACCGTGGTTTTCATTGCCACTTCGGACGCGAAAACCTTAGCCATTGATCCTGATAAATCGTAGTTTAAATTATTGTCTTTATCGTGAGCGGCTTTTAGGCAAAGTAGGCGTGCTGCTTCAATTTCGGTAGCCATATCTGCTAACTTAAAGGCAATAGCTTGATGCTTGCTAATTGGTTTGCCGAAGGCTTGACGTTCTTTACTGTATGCTAATGCTAATTCGTATGCCCCGCTGGCAATTCCTAATGCTTGAGAAGCGATTCCAATGCGTCCACCCGAAAGCGTTTTCATAGCGAATTTAAAGCCGAAACCATCTTCGCCAATGCGGTTTTCAACGGGTACTTTAACATCGCTAAACATTACTGAACAAGTATCTGACGAGCGAATACCTAACTTATCTTCCTTTACACCTGTTGAAACCCCTTCCGTGTCCGCTTCGACAATAAAAGCATTGATGCCACGGTGTTTTTTATCCTTATCTGTATGTGCAATTACCAAGTAAACACTAGCTTTTTTGCCGTTGGTAATCCAGTTTTTAGTGCCGTTAATAACGTAATGATCGCCTTTTAAAATGGCGGTTGTGCGTTGTTGAGTAGCATCCGATCCTGCTTCGGGTTCCGATAAGCAGAATGCCCCAATAATTTCGCCTGTGGCTAGGCGAGTAAGGTATTTTTGCTTTTGTTCTTCCGTTCCGTATTTTTCCAAACCCCAGCAAACCAATGAGTTATTAACCGACATGGTAACGCTGCACGAATTATCTACTTTAGATATTTCTTCCATTGCTAAAACATAAGAAACGGTATCCATGCCGCCGCCGCCGTATTCGGGGCTAACCATCATCCCTAAAAAGCCTAATTCGCCCATGCGTTTAACACCCTCAGTAGGATATTCCATTTTGCTATCGCGCTCAATAACACCTGGTTTTAACTCGTTTTGGGCAAATTCGCGTGCTGCCTTTTGAATCATTAAATGCTCTTCGGATAGTTGGAAATTCATGCTAAGTTTTTATTGGGTAAGCCTTGTAATGCAAATGTGCGTGCAAATATAAAAAAGCTGCGCCCTAATGGTTCATTGATGGGTTAAATAATGCAGCTTTACAATACTTTAGGCTTTATTTTTGCACTTGATTTCTTCAAGTAAAGCGAATAATGTTTAGGCAATAACTAGAATGACTGTTAACCAATCCAATAAAAATTACCCGAAGCCGTCATGCTGAATTAATCTGCGCCGGCAGCCCGGTCAGCATCTTATAGTTTTAGACCCTAAAACGAGTTCAGGGTGACGACTTTTCTTGTTAATGGTATTGATTATCAGTGATTTATGTCAAAGCCTTACTCGTCTAAAAATAGAAAAATTTGAATATGCAATATCAAGTTACGGTTATTGGCTCGGGTCCGGGCGGTTATGTGGCGGCAATCCGCTGCGCACAATTAGGAATGAAAACAGCCATTATTGAAAAAGACCCATCGCTAGGTGGAACTTGCCTAAATGTAGGCTGTATTCCTAGTAAGGCCTTGTTAGATTCGAGCGAACATTACCATGATGTGCATACCAAATTTGAAGCGCATGGCATTAAAATGACGGGCGTTTCAGTTGATTTTGAGCAGATGATGAAACGTAAGCAGGGCGTTATTGATGATAATACTGCTGGCGTTGAATATTTAATGAAGAAAAATAAGGTGGATATTATTAAAGGACTTGGCTCTTTTAAAGATAAAAACACCATTACCATAACTGATGATAAAGGCAAAGCCAGTGAGATTACTACTGAAAAAGTGATTATTGCTACGGGGTCTGAGCCATCATCTTTACCATTTATTAAGTTAGATGGAAAGCGTGTTATCACTTCAACCGAGGCATTAAGCCTGCCAAAAATCCCGAAAACCATGATGGTTATCGGTGGCGGCGTTATTGGCGTTGAATTGGGTTCGGTTTATGCGCGCTTGGGCACTAAAGTTACTGTAATCGAGTATGCTGACTCAATCATCCCATCTATGGATAAAGATTTGGGTAAAGAGCTGATGAAAAGCATGAAAAAATTGGATGTTGAGTTTAATTTGAGCACAGGAGTAACTGAAGTTAAAAGCACTAGCCGCCAAGTAACCGCTAAAGCCAAAGACAAAAAAGGAAACGAAGTTGAATTTAAGGCAGAATACTGTTTGGTATCGGTTGGGCGCAAGCCATATACGGATGGTTTGGGTTTAGAAAATATTGGTATTACAACCGAAAGAGGGCAAATACCTGTAAATGAGCATTTGGAAACAAGTGTGCCAGGCATTTATGCCATTGGCGACGTGATTAAAGGGGCAATGTTGGCGCATAAAGCCGAAGAAGAAGGCGTTTTTGTAGCCGAAACCATGGTTGGGCAGCATCCGCATATTAATTATAAATTGATACCAGGGGTAGTTTACACTTGGCCCGAAGTAGCATCGGTAGGTTATACTGAAAAGGAATTAAAAGAAGATGGGAAAGCCTATAAAGTGGGTAAATTTCCTTTTAAAGCGAGCGGCCGCGCCCGTGCAAGCATGGACACCGAAGGCTTTATAAAGGTATTAGCTGATAAAACCACAGACGAAATTTTAGGTGTTGGTATGATTGGCCCTCGTATTGCTGATTTAATTGCCGAGGCTGTAGTGGCGATGGAATACCGCGCCTCTGCCGAAGATATTGCCCGCATGAGTCACGCCCATCCTACTTATACCGAAGCCATGAAAGAGGCTTGCCTTGCCGCTACGGATAATAGGGCGCTGCATGTGTAGGGTTTTGGTTTTAAATAAATTATTACTAATGATTTAGTTTACTCTCCATTTCATGTTGAGTAAAGTGTGGATTTTTGTTTTTTTTGCCAAGAATAGTAAATTTTGTTTTATGAAAAGCCGACCCGATTTTACCAATTTATTAGCCCACTTTACTTCAGATAGAAATCCAGTTGGTGGTGAAGATGATAAAAATCCTGTTGTTAGTAAAATGAAATTAAATGCTAATGACAAGTTAATAAGTATTTTAAACGAAAAAGAAATTACAGCTTCAACGATGCCTTGGACTAATTCTCAAGCAGTATGCTTTACGGAATGCCCATGGACAAGTTTAATAGACCACACAAAAGCATATTCATCTTTTGGAATTGGATTTTCTAAACCGTTAATTTTTTCTAGAAATGGAGCTCCAGTGTATTATGTTAGAGCCGATCAATATGAAAAACAACAATGGCATGAACATCTAAAAGCTTTTGTTACTCCTTTTTGGCCTGTATATCGCCCAAGTTCAATCAATGAGAGAAAAAAATTCGCAACGTGTGATTATACACACGAAAGGGAATGGAGGATTCCTCATAGTTTTCAATTTGAATACGACCAAATAGAATTTATTGTACTTAAAGACTATGAAGCAATGGCAAAGTTTCCAAAAAAATTGAAAGATGCAATAGGAAGAGAAAAATTTCTTTTAATGGAAAACTATAAAATGATTGAACGGTTATGGCCAGTACATAATTTAAATGTTTGATTTTATAGAGCAAGAAAACCCACTAACACCAACAACCCACTTCTACCATTGCCTTTTCAATCTGCAATTTTTCGTCATTCCCCTGTGGTTCGATACCATCAGGGGAATCTAAGAGCTTTACATAAACCTTTTGAGATTTCCAACTCATGGCAAAAGCCATTCTTGGAAATGACGATTTCCTTTCACCATCAGTATTTTTGTAAGTGTAAGAAATCAAAATTTTCCACCCACATCCAAAAGCTTGAAGAAATACACGAATTTGAGTACGCTATTTATGCGCCTATATTAGAAAGGTCGGGCATCCCTTTTACCAAAGCAAAAATGCGAATGGCTCTTGATAAGCCGCAAGTTATTTTAACACACTCAATTAAGGGGATGCTTGTCGCTACATTCAGATACACCAAAGAAGGTGAGAAAGCCTTTGTTTTAAGCCTGTTATGGAAATGCAAAAACAATCCGATTGCTTTTTTCAAAAAAATAACTCACCAGCTTGAAAAAGATGATATTGAATGCTTAGAATCTGTGGTTCAAAAATCCAACTTATACTCAATAAGATTTCATAAAAAATTAGGCTTTGAACCTATCGCAGAATATGATAAGGCGATTCGGTTTACAGCTAATGTTGATGATTTAAAGTTTGGGAGAATCTAATAAGTATGGTTTCCAGTTTATGAGATTTCAGACTTTGCATCGACTGGGCTCGCATTCAAGCAAATCTGAAATGACGACTGCTTTTTTTGCTTTACAAGTAATCTATTTTCTCAATACTTTGTACTAACTACTAAAAAACCTACCAACAACAATCCGCCATTGCTTTTTCGCTAAATCATTTAACCTCAGTTAACAACCAAAATTTAGTAAAAAAGGTGTTTACTTTTAACAAACAACAAAAAGCAGCCAATAAAAACCTAAAATTGACTATATACTAAGTATAAAATAGTTACAACTAAAATCGTAAGTTTACAGAAAAACTCATTTAATATAGCTACTTTTTATGAGTAGCACGCACATATTAACAAGCATGAAGGAACTTTTAAAACAATTGATTGGCATTAAAGGAATGACAATTTTAAGATTGATAATATCAAAATACAAATCAAAAGAAGAAAAAAACCTAATTAAACTACGCAAGCATTTTTATAGCCAATTTATAGATTCGGATGATGATATTTTTTTTGATGTTGGAGCAAATTTTGGTAACAGAATAGAACCGATAGTTGACCAAGGAATTAAAATAATTGCTATTGAGCCTCAAATTGAATGCGTTGAGTTTTTAAACAAAAAATACAACGGCAACATTACCGTTGTACAAAAGGGTTTAGGAGAATTTGAGGAAGTTAAAACTATGTATTTATCTAATACTAGTACATTAAGCTCTTTTTCGAAAAGTTGGATTGAAGCTACTAAAGCAAGCGGCCGTTTTAGCGGATATAAGTGGGACAAAAAACGACAAATTTCAATAACAACTTTAGATGCTTTAATTAGCTTATATGGCAAACCAAAGTTTATTAAAATTGATGTTGAAGGTTATGAATTAGAAGTTTTAAAGGGTCTTTCTCAACCAATAGAGTATATATCATTTGAATATGCAATGCCCGAAGCAAAAGAAACCATTTTAAACTGTATTGATAGGATTGTTGAAATTTCACCAAAAAACCAAGTACAGTTTAATTATTCAGTTAGAGAGGACTTGAAATGGGCTCTGAAGCAATGGATTAACCCACAACAAATGAAAGAAGTGGTTTATAGCCACAAATTTGCAGAATCAAAATTTGGCGATGTTTATTCAAAAATCCAAACTCAAAGCAGTTAAATTAAATCATCGCAACTATTTTAATTAGTAAGTAACAAGGTTTGCCGTTTTGATAAATGCTTTTAAAACCTTTAACGAGAAACACAAAAAATGATATACCTTAAACCTATTGGTGGCTTATGTAATAGAATGAGAGCTATCGATTCCTTAATCTCTCTTTGCGAAAAATATCAACAAGATTTAACAATTATATGGGTTAATAATGCCGAACTAAATTGCTCTTTCAACAAAATATTCGTTCAACCTAGCATTACAAGTTTTAAGTTTAATATAATCGAATGTCCTAACGGCTTCCCCGAAACGTATATTAACTTAAATAAAAAAACAAATCAAGATTACAATTTTATTAGTTCACTAAAAAATTTCAAAAATCGGCTTATAGCGGATAAACTCAACACCGAACAAGAAAAAGTTAAATGTGAGATAAAAAAAATACAGCCTAGGCAAATTATTTCAAATAAAAAACTTGCTCAAACTTATTCATCTCAAAAACAAGCGCATTTAATGTTAAATGAAACTGATAAAATATTTTTCACTAACATCAATTCACTAATAATTCCATTACTCCAAAACAAACAACAAAGTTGTTTTATCGAATCATGCTATAGAATACATCCCCGTGTAAATAATTACACTCATTTCACCCCTATTGAGCACATTAGCAAGGCTGTAAATAGTTTGGCAAAGCAATTTAACAATACAATAGGTCTTCATATCAGAAGAACCGATCATGCGTCTTCAATAAAATATTCAAATACTAATAAATTTATCGAACTTATAAATAGTAAGTTAAAAACCAAACCCGAAACCACTTTTTTTTTAGCTACTGATGACCAAAAATTAAAAGAAAAAATATTAAACCAATTTGGTGAAAAAATAATAACCAATAACGTAACAAGTTTTAGTCGAAATAATGAATCAGCAATAATTCAAGCTGTTATTGATTTGTATTGCCTTTCAAAAACCAAACAAATTTATGGCTCTCATCATAGTACTTTTAGCCAAACAGCGGCAGATATAGGTCAGATAAAAGAATTCACAATTAAGTAAGCAATAGGTATGTATAACCCAACATTATTTACAATTTATACATTTGTATTATGAATTCAATCAAAGGTAAAATCTACCTAGTTCTTTTAAGCTATGGTTTTAATGCCAAAAAATTTTTAAAAGCCCTCAAGCATCGAAAAAATGGTTGGTTCAAAAAGGATTTAAAAGAACTTAAAAAACAAAAAGGAACCGATAATACATTTGAATTTGGCAGAATGTACCCTATACTTGATGAAAAAAATGAAGAAGGTGGAACAATGAAAGGGCACTACTTTCATCAGGATTTATATGTTGCTAGGCTAGTTAACTTGGCTAATCCAAAAAAACACTTGGATATAGGCTCAAGAGTAGATGGATTTGTTACTCACCTAGCAAGCTTTAGAAATGTAGAAATAATAGACATTCGTGCAATTAAAAGCAGCGTAAAAGGCATTACTTTTCGGCAAGCCGATTTAATGCAGTTGCCTTTAGATTTGGTTGATTATTGCAGTTCCATCTCCTCCTTACATGCCATTGAGCATTTTGGGCTTGGTAGGTACGGAGACCCAATTGATTATAATGGGCATTTAAAAGCCATTAACAACATTAGTAAAATTTTAAAATCAGGAGGAATATTTTACTTTTCAGTACCAATTGGTCCTCAAAGAATTGAGTTTAATGCCCATCGTGTTTTTTCAGTCGCCTACCTTGTCGATGTTTTATCTGAAAAATTTACTATCAAATCCTTTTCGTATGTAAACGATAAGGGTGATTTTTTTGAAAATGTAGAGCTTACAAAAGCTAACGCTACATCAAGTTTTGGATGCCAATTTGGCTGTGGAATATTTGTATTGCAAAAAAAATAAGTTAAAATATCTACCAACAACAATCCGCCATGGCTTTTTCGCATGGAAAATAAGCAGTACGAATGTTTTTAAGCCCTAGTTTATTTAGTTCTGCGCTTGTTGTTACACCAATTGAAACCACTGTTTGTTTTGTGCTAATTGGATATTTAGCATAATAAGCCTTTGCATTTAACGGACTAGTGAAAACCAAAACATCTATTTCAGGTAATTTAAATTCCGTTTTAATGGGATTATCGTAACAAATTAAGTCAACTGAATTTATGGCATTACCTAAAGCTTTTTGCACTGATTTTCGTGAATTAGTGGGTTGTAGAAAAATCACTTTTTGCCCTTGGGCTTGCTCTAAAAAATTTTTAGCTGTTTGAGGCAAATTGGCTCCGTTACCTTTAAAATTCAGTGTGTAACCTAAGGCTTTAATTGCATTTGCTGTGCCTTCTCCAATTGCCGCAATTTTAATGTTAGAGTTTAACTTTTCAATTCCATTAAAGAAATATTCTACACCTTTTTTACTGCTAAAAAATAACCAATCAGCATTGTTATCCCAATTAAAATTAACTGGCTTAAAATCAATTAAACTTTGCCCAGTAATAGTATTACCCAAAGCCAAGTGATATTGCTTAAAGTAACTATCATTTCCCAATTCCCTAGAAATAAAAATGCGCTGTTTTTTAGGGTTTTTAATGGCATTTACTATCTGTTTAACCGTTTCATCTCCATTAGTTGATTGATGATAAAAACGCTGATAAATATCTACTTTGGGCGCATCAACATCAAATGCTTTTTGAAAGAAAACCCAAGTAGAAAAAACATTTTTTTGCCTTTTAGTGTAAATACCTATTGGTTGCTGGCAGCCGCCTTCTAGTTTATTTAAAATGGTACGTTCAATTGTTATTTCCTCACTAACATAGGGTTTGTTTAATTGCGCTATAGCTTTTAAGGTTTTATCATCCTCCGTTCGGCATTGGTAGGCTAAAACCCCTTGTGCTGGTGCAGGCACAAAGTCCATTTTATCCAATTCAACTAAATGGTAATCGCTAAAATCTAAATCTAAACGACTAACCCCTGCTGCTGCTAAAACAACGGCATCCACCTCATTACCAGTTTTGGCAAGGCGAGTAGGTACATTACCCCGGATGGGTACAATTTTTAAATCAGGACGGTTAGCCAGTAATTGCGCTGCACGGCGAGGTGATGAAGTGCCAATGCTAGCTCCTTCGGGCAAGCCCCACTTTTTATCCTTTTGATATACTGACTTTGATACAAACATCCAGTCGGCAGCATTTTCGCGGTAAGAGTTACCCGCCAAAACTAAACCGTCAGGCGATGTAGTGGGCATATCTTTATAGGAATGTACGGCTAAGTCGATTTCATTATTTAAAAGTGCTTCCTCAATTTCTTTGGTGAAAAAGCCTTTTCCTTCAATTTTATTAAAGGAAACATTTTGAATTCTATCGCCTTTAGTGCTAATAATTTTAAGCTCAGTTGCGTAACCCAAGCCCTCTAATTTGGCTTTCACAAACTCGGCTTGCCATAATGCCAACCTACTTCCACGGCTTCCTAATACAATAGTGCGAATCATTCAATAAATTTACACCTCAAATTTCGGCAAAGCATTTATGTTTTTATTGAAGAATTACCTTTTTGATAACCCTTGGTGGCTAATTTGTTTGATTTTCATTCCATTTTTACTTTTTTGGATGTACAAAAACTTTAATAGCCAAAAAGTAGCTATTAAATACTCAACCCTTCCTGGTTTGGGTAAAATTTCATTTAAAGGATGGTTAAAAAAGGGATTTAACTATGCTAAAATTATTGCACTGGGCTTATTGTTTATTGCTATGGCACGCCCACAAAGTATGCTTAAAGAAGAAAAAGTGAGCACCGAAGGTATTGACATTGTTATTGCAATGGATATATCGGGCAGTATGTTAGCGCAGGATTTTCAGCCTGATAGATTGGGTGCGGCTAAAAAAACGGCTAAATCTTTTATGGATGATAGAAAGGATGACCGAATTGGTTTGGTTGTTTTTGCTGGCGAAAGTTTTACGCAATGCCCTGTAACAACTGACCATGCCATTTTAAAAGTGTTAACTGATAAATTGGAAAGTGGAATGATTGCTGACGGTACAGCCATTGGTATGGGCTTGGGTACGGCGGTTAATCGTTTAAAAGAAAGCACATCGGAAAGTAAGGTGGTTATTTTATTAACGGATGGGGTAAATAATCAGGGCTTGATTGACCCATTAACTGCAGCCGAAACCGCAAAGGAGTTTGATATTAAGGTTTACACCATTGGTATTGGCACAACAGGTAAAGCACCCTACCCGGCACGCGATGTTTTCGGGCGCACCGTTTTACAATACATGAATGTTCAAATTGATGAGAAATTATTACGAGAAATAGCAGATATGACAGGTGGTCAATACTTTCGAGCAACCAACAATAAAAGCTTGGAAGGGGTTTACGAGCAAATTGATAAATTAGAAAAAACAGAAGTTGAAGTAACATCAATTAAAAGATACGCCGAGTTGTTCCATCCTTTTGCTATAATTGCTTTAGTGCTTTTATCGCTTGATTTATTGCTGCGATTTACCTTTTTACGTGGTATTGTTTAATACTTCTTCATTAACGTGAATAATGTTTAAGAGTAAAATCAAATCATTGATTATCAATGTTTTAATTTTTCCGAGTCGTCATGCTGAACATTCAGTTTGTTGAGAATAACCCCCTTTTATTGTTGATATTCAGTAGCTATAATAACTGTTATTTTTTCATCCAGCATTCAAGTTATTTAAGCTTATTGGCTGGGTGTTTTTTATTTAAAATTTAGGCATAAAAAAAGCCCCGCTCTAAATGAGCGAGGCTTTAAGTATTATAAAGCTAATTTACTAGCGAGCGATAAATAAACGCTCAGTAGCTAATTCACCAGCTATATTAAACTCAACAAAGTAAACTCCGTTAGCTAAAGTGCTAACATCAATTGTACGGCTTACATTGTTTGTATTATACTCATTATAAACAGCCACTTGTTGGCCATTTACATTGTAAATGCTAATTACAACATCGTTAATATCTTTCAAATCTAACTCAATAGTAGTAAAGCTACTTGCTGGGTTAGGGTATAAGTTATAAGAGTTAACAACTGAAATGTTTTCAAGAGAAACAATTGTGAAGTTGAAAGAAATATTACAACCAACTGCATCAACCACTTCAACAAGATACTCACCAGAAGCAGTTAATTCTGAAACTGCAGTTTGGCCAATTCCTTGAGCAATAATACTACCATTAGGGTCAGTCCAAGTATATGAGTAAGGAGGTGTACCACCCGAAATTTCGCTACCAGGACCAAAGAAACCTGCGCCGTCACCAGCTAAAATAGGACCCGTTGAAGATAATGCACAAGCTGTAGTTGAAAAATCACTCTCAGCAGTACAATCAGTAGCATCAGTAGCAACAACTGTGTACGAAGTTGATTCAGTTAAACCTGTAATGCTTTCGCCAGTGCCTAATGAATTACCATCAGCATCAAACCACTCATAAGTAATTGGGTCAGTACCATTAGCACCAGTAGCCGTAGCACCACCAGGTGTAATATCGCCAACTGCAACAGTTAATGCACAACCAACCGTTACTTCGCTAGTTGATGTAAGAACGTTACCGTTAATATCAGTTGCTGTTAAAGTAATAGTATATGTGCCTTCAGTAGTATAAGTATTACTTGCAGTTGAACCTGAAACGGTGCTACCACCATCACCAAAATCCCACTGCCAATCGCAAATTGCACCATCAGCAACACCAGCAACATCAACAGTTAATGAGTTTGTAGTCTCATCAATTGATACACTTGTAGCACCACTTACAGTGTTTGTAACCAAAGCAAATACAGTAGCACCTAATGCTGTTGTAGTCCAACCATTTTCATCAGTACTCAAAAACTGTAAACCATTTCCGGTATAAGAACCCGACTGTACCAACTGGAATTGACCAGTTGCACCAGGAAGCTTATGACCAGCAATAAAATATTGACCAGGAGTTAATTCAACAGGGCAACTCATACCAACAGTTTCAACAACAACATCAAGGCCGTCACCAGTATAAGTATCTGATGAACCAATTAAATCACCAATTGAACCATCAAAATTGTAAATATCAAGTTGGAAATCGCCATTAATTCCACCGCCATCTTCAATCTCTTGAATAATCATTGTAGCAGAATCAAGGTAAGCTGTTTCGTTAATATCAATTACAAAACCAATACTATAATCAGTTTCAGTAGCAATATCGTTAAATCCGCTAAATACGGTTACGCCAATTGCAGCTTGTTGGTCAGCATCAAAAAAGTAAGGTAATAAACCAAACTCCTCTTCAGTAGCTAAAAAGTATTCACCAATTGTTCCGTTGTCACCTGCAATGCCAGCATCTGCTTCGTATTGGTCTTCATCGTGGCTTACACCAGCATAAATTAAATAAGCCTGTCCAGATTCATCTGGAGAGTAAGCTTGAGCAGTCAAATCAAAATCAACTGTTTCACCCGGTGCAATATCAACTGGGTCTGATGATACAGTACTCTCAACCTGAAATTCGCCAGCAGCATCTGTTTTTTCAACAATTACTTGGTAAGTAGCACCAGTTAATGTTTGAGAACCATTGTTTGTAACACTACCCATATAAGCACTTGTTAAATCAATTTGATTTAATGGTGCAGTAGCATAACGGTATAAAGGTGATGCATCTGCTTGGAAAGCAGCATCAAATGCTAAAGGCTCACCAACATAAATATCATCAATCATTAAAGCTGTTTGGTCAAAAGTGTAGTGGTGGAAAGCTAAATAAACCGTTTGTCCTGCAAAGTCTGTAACATCAAACTCCATACTTTGCCAATCAGTTACAAAAAAGTCTCCGCACGATGCATCTAAAGTCCAACCTAATGCAGCTGCATCAGCAATGTCTTGAGTCGCATCGCTACCATCAGCACCAACACAGTTACAAGCCATATCTTCACATAAATCTGCTTGGTTACCACCATTGTTAAAGCAACCTTCACAAGTTTCATAAATTAAAGTTCCATCAGCCGTAATATCAGCAATTGTATTACTTGTTGAAATATAAACGGCATGCGCTTCAGGCCACTCAGCTTGGTAACTACGCCATTTGTATTGTAAAATAACGCTTGCAACATTATCAATTTCAATAGCTGGTGTAATTAACCAATCATCAGCACAACAGTTAAAATCAGGAAACCATGAGCCTGCAGCTGCTGCAAATAAGCCACCATCATCATTGGTAGCTGGTTGAGGTGCACCTGTTTCGTCAACTAAACCCCAAGGTGATTGTCCATCCTCAGTACCACCCCAATCGTAGTTTGCAAAGGAGTTGCCATCAACATCAACATTTAGCCAACCATTGCCAGTTAATAAAGTCATGTCACCGCCGGTATCCTCAAAGTCTTCACTGAAGTACACGTCTTGAGCATTCACAGCAGTCGTAAAACCGACAACAACCATAAACACTAGTAATTGTAGAAATCTCATTTTCATAGAGTTTTTTTAAATTAGAGAATGTTATTTTTAAAGTGTAATTTGTAAAATTATTAAATCTTAGGTACAATTCCGTAATGGTTCGGTTATTGTAGCAATAAATATTTGTTTAAAAACCTCAAATTTTTAGTAATGATAAGGACAATTACAATTTTAGCTGCTTTTTTAACATTTGGTGCATGGGCATTTTTAGGCGAAAATCAAACGGCATACTCCAACTATTCACAACCGCCAAGTTTCAATTCGGGTGCTCCAGGTCAAAGCACTTGTAGTAATAATGGATGCCATGCAAGTTTCAGTGTCAACTCAGGTACAGGCTCTGTAACTATAAGTTTCAATGGCGGCTTTTCAACTGAATACGAACCAGGAGAAACCTACAGTATGAGTGTTACTATTGAGCAAGCAGGGGCGGTTCGTTATGGTTTTCAAATGGTAGCTTTTGATAATAATGATGATAGCGTTGGAGATTTTATTGCAGGAGATAATACAGGAACCCAAAATACAGCAAACATCAATTTTATTAATCATAAAAACCCATCGGGCAACCCTAACGTATATTCATTTGAGTGGACGGCTCCTAGCACAGATGTTGGACCAATTACTTTTTACTCAACTGGTAATGCAGCTAATGGCGCACAAGGTGCCAATGGCGATAGAATTTACACCACCAACTTAACTATTGAGCCTGCAGAAGTTGTTGTTGAATGTTTAATAGAAATAAACGTACTAGATTTTACCGATACAACAGCCGAAGTTGAAGTAACAAACGCCAATGGCAATGCCAGCCTTGTTTGGGTTGATGTTAACGGCATTGAAGTAGCTACAGGCACATCAGCAACAGGTTTAATGCCCGAAAGCACCTATGTAATTACTGCAACTGACGATGAAGGTTGCGAAACAACAGCAACTGTAACTACTGCTGAAGATAGCACCGTAGGCATTTATGGCCTTAGTCAAAGCACGGCTACCATTGCACCTAATCCAGCTGCAAACTTCATTAATATAACAGACCTTAGCAGTAAAACTACTAACATTGCTATTTACGATTTAAAAGGTTCAATTGTAGGTAATTGGGTTACCAATGGTGTTATTTCAACTCAAATTAATTTACCAAGCAACATGGTGTCAGGTACTTATATAGTTGCTTTTGAAAGCGAAGGTCAACTAAACACACAAAAATTAGTGGTAGCTAAGTAATTTTTACCCTATAATTACTAAATGATTGAATACGATGGGTTCATCAAATACCTTCAACTAGAAAAAAGGTATTCAAACCACACTATAAAGGCTTATCAAAATGATCTTGGGCAGTTTTTTACTTACGCCCAAGGTTGTTTTGAGTTGGCCTCAATTCAAAAAACAACAACATCCATCGTACGTTCGTGGGTAGCACACCTAATGCAACAAGGTATAACGGCAAAATCCGTTAACCGTAAAATTTCAAGTTTAAAAGCATTTTTTAAATACAGCATTAAGCAAGGTTACTTACAAACAAACCCCGCTTTAAACGTACCATTACCAAAACTCAAAAAAAAATTACCCCAAACAATAAAAACCGAAAACATTAACCAATTATTAAACGATGTTTATTGGGGCGAAACATTTGAAAAACTCCGCGACAAATTAGTAATTGAATTAATTTACGAAACAGGTATGCGCCTAAGCGAGTTAATCAACCTTAAACTAAACAACATATCCTTAACCAGTTTACATTTAAAAGTATTGGGTAAAGGAAACAAAGAACGGATAATACCATTTAGCCCCGAACTAGCAAAAAGCATCGAAAAATATGTTAATATCCGCCAAAGTAAGGAATTTATTAAGGCGGATTTAAGTTACCTAATTGTAACAAACAAGGGTAAAAAAGCGTACCCAAAATTAATTTCACGAATTATTAATAATTATTTAACTTTAGTTACCAGCATTAAGCATCGGCATCCGCATGTGTTACGCCATACCTTTGCTACCGCCCTGTTAAACAACGGGGCCGACTTGAACGCAATTAAAGAATTGTTGGGGCATTCAAGTTTGGCAGCAACGCAGGTTTATACACATAATTCAACCGAAAAGCTTAAGCAGGTATATAAATTAGCTCATCCAAAATTTAATTAGTATGACAGTAAGCATTCAAGCAATTTCATTTACTGCCGACCAAGCATTAATTGAGTTGGCACAACGCAAAGTTCAAAAACTAAACACCTTTCACGATAAAATAGTTGATGTTGAAGTGTTTTTAAAACTCGACGAAAAATCAAGTAATATCAAGGATAAAAAGGTAAAAGTTAGATGCAACATCCCAGGTGCAAGCCTATTTGCAGAAGAAACCACAAAACTTTTTGAAGAAGGTGTTGATTTAGCAGTCGATTCAATTAGAAGGCAGCTAAAAAAACACAAAGCCAAATTAAGGGCATAAACAAAAACAAAATATTTTTGGAGGCGCAGCTTATTTTTAAGCTGCGTTTTTTTATTAAAACAATCAATCACCTAATCGCTGTATTTTATAAATTATTAAATCCACATGAAAATTTTAAGCCCCTCAATACAACAATACCTCCAACAAAACAGCTCGCCCGAAAACCCAGTTTTAAAACAACTTGATAGAACAACCCACCTCAACTTTTTACTCCCTCAAATGATAAGCGGCCACGAACAAGGAATACTACTTGAAATATTAAGCCGCATGTTACAACCAAAATGTATTTTAGAAATAGGAACCTTTACTGGCTATGCCGCCATTTGCATGGCAAAAGGGCTTATTGAAGGTGGAGTATTACATACCATTGACAAAAACCAAGAACTTGCAGAAACCAATCAACAATACTTTAAAAAAGCTGGCCTTACCAATAAAATACAATGTTACTATGGCAACGCTATGGAAATTATTCCCACATTAAATCAAAAATTTGACCTAATTTTCATTGATGCCGACAAAAAAAATTACAGCAACTACTACAAACTAGTAATTGATAAATTAACAATTGGAGGCACAATAATTGCTGATAATGTATTATGGAACGGCGAAGTAGTAACGGATAGCTCAAAGGCAATTCCAACCGAAATGCGTAACTTCAATGCTATGGTAACTGCCGATGCCCGTGTAATAAACACAATTATTCCAATTAGAGATGGTTTAATGATAGCCCAAAAAATTACAGCCTAATGTTTGCTTTCGTAAAAGCTTTTATAGTTCTACTAATGCTTAGCATACCCAGCAATTCGCTTTTGCAAGCATTTATGCCAAACCCACCAGTCGAAAAACAATTGGCATACATCAACCAATACAAAAATTTAGCCATTGAAGAAATGCAATGGTCAGGTTTCCCCGCAAGCGTAAAACTAGCCCAAGCCCTGCTCGAGTCGCGCTATGGCACCAGCTACCTAGCCCGTAAAGCCAACAACCATTTTGGTATTAAATGCAAAATTGATTGGACGGGCGAAACCACCTATGCCGATGACGATGCACCAAGCGAATGCTTTAGAAAATACCCTTCTGTTTACGATTCGTATAAAGATCACACCCAATTTGTAAAATACAACCGCCTACATTTTTACGACCACTTATTTGAAATACCTGTAGCCGATTACAAAGCATGGTGCTATGGATTAAAAAAAGCAGGCTACGCCACCGACCCCAACTACGCCCACGACCTAATTTATTATATTGAGCATTACCAGTTGTATGAATTTGATAAGCAATACAAAAACTACACACCAATTACTACAAGCTCAGCCCCGGTTAAAGCCATGCAAAAGCAAAGCCCTAAAACAGTAAGTAATAAAATAGCAGCCATTCACATAGTCCTCGGCAACGAAAACTTAAAAACCATAGCTAAAAAATACAATATTCCGCTTAACAAGCTAGTACAGTACAATGGCTACACTGCAAACCAACCATTATCAGAGGGCATTGAAATTTATTTAAACCAAGCCGCACCTCAATAATATAAACTGGCACGAATTTTAATTAGTTTAGCATAACTAAGGTTGCAAAACCTCAATTTTTAACACTGTATTTTCTTTGATGAAACGCTTATTAATACTGTTATTAGCAGTTATTGGTTTATGTGCACAATTATCAGCACAACAATTAAGCCCCAAAAAAATGGAGTTGGGCTATCAATACATTGCCCAATACAAAGATTTAGCCATTCAAGAAATGCACAAATTCGGCATCCCCGCAAGCATAACATTAGCACAAGCCCTACACGAATCAGATTTTGGGCGCAGCCGTTTAGCTCGCTTGGCAAACAATCACTTCGGTGCAAAATCACACAATACATGGCAAGGCCCAAGCATTTTACATGATGATGATAAGCCGCAAGAAAAATTCAGAAAATACCAAAACGTAGCACACTCCTATCAAGATCATTCAATGGTTTTAATGAAATCACGCTACGCCTTTTTGTTTAAGCTTAATAAACACGATTACAAAAGCTGGGCACACGGCTTAAAAAAAGCAGGCTACGCTACCGACCCTAATTATGGCCCAAAACTCATTAAAATTATCGAAACTTTCAACCTAAGCCAATACGATTATCCGCAACAAATTATAGTTGCCCAAGCACCAAAAATCGTTAAAAAGAAAAAACGCAAAAAATTAAACTGCAAAGAGTTAAGTACTCTTAAAAGCAATCAAATTCCGCAAACTGAAATTACAGATTATAATATACCCGAACGCAAAATTGTTGAATTTGTTAAAGTAAAACCAATGTGGGTTAACAGCCGTAAAGCCTTAATTTTTCCACACAATGTAACAGCCAAACAAGTAGCCCAAAAATACAAACTTGATATTGAAAATTTAGTAGAACATAACTATTTAACCAAAACCCAAATCATACAAGCGGGTACCCCAATTTACCTTGAGCAACTTCGCAAAAAACTCGGCTCCTTTAATAATGATTACCACACTACAAAACGGGGCGAAAATCTAAAAGATATAGCCATTTTATATGGCGTACAATTAAAAAAGCTTCAAAAATTAAATGATATTGATGCAGATATGCCACTGCAATCCAACCAACAAATTGGGCTACGTAAAAAAAGCAATGAAACATTAGAAGCGGTTAAAAACACTCCAGCCTTAGCTTCAATCAAACACAAAAAACCCTCAACACTTAAATACCCAACAAAATCAAAATTCATTATTGCCAACAAAAGGCCAATTAAAAAAATAATTTTCGATTTAAGCGAACCAGCACCTGAATGGGTGCGAGTTGTTGAAACACCCGCTCAAACCATCAACAATTTCGATAATACCATTGCTTCAACTAACAATGCCATTTTTATTGAAGAGCCTAAAACGAACGCCCAGCCCCACTACCATAAAGTTGAACCAGGGCAAACCCTTTATAGGCTCTCTGTTATTTACGATACCGATGTTGATACCATCCGCACTTTAAACCAATTAAATGACGATGTAATACAAATTGGGCGACTAGTTCGCGTACGTTAAACTAAAATGTTTTTTCTACTGCATTAAATAAATAAAATAGCCTTTAAAAGTGTTATTTTTGCACCGAATTTCAACAATCAATACCTTACTATATGGCAGATACGGTGCAACTAAAATTTGGCGAAAACAATTACGAATTACCAGTTATAACAGGTAGCGAAAACGAAAAAGCAATTGATATATCAAAATTGCGTGCTCAAACAGGAGGTTTAACAACGCTTGATTTGGGCTTTAAAAACACAGGCTCAACCACAAGTGGCATTACATTTTTAAATGGAGAAGAAGGCGTTTTGCGTTATCGCGGTTACCCAATTGAACAGTTAGCCGATAAAGCTGATTTTTTAGAAGTAGCTTACTTATTAGTGCATGGCGAATTGCCAAATACTGAACAATTTAACAACTTTAGTGGCGCAATAACACGCCACAGTTTAGTACATGAAGATTTAAAAAAGTACTTTGATGCTTACCCACGCGGCACACACCCAATGGGGCAATTAAGTTCTTTAATTTGCTCGCTTTCAGCTTTTTACCCCGATTCGTTAGATGTTAACCGTACCCAAGCCGAAAAAGATTTAACCGTTATTCGCTTAATGGCTAAGTTGCCAACTTTGGTTTCGTGGATTTATAAAAAAGATGTAGGGCATCCAATCATCTACCCTACCAACGAGTTAGGGTATGTAGCCAACTTCCTAAAAATGTTCTTCGGCCACCGTACTGAAGAATATATAGTTGACCCCGTTATTGTTGATGCAATGGACACATTGTTGATTTTACATGCCGATCACGAACAAAACTGTTCAACAGCAACAGTTAGGGTAGTAGGTTCAGCACATGCACCATTATACGCATCAATTTCAGCAGGAATTTCTGCATTATGGGGCCCACGCCACGGCGGAGCCAACCAAGCCGTAATTGAAATGTTAGAAGCCATCCAAAACGATGGCGGTAATATTGATAAGTTTATTGATAAAGCAAAAGATAAAAGCGACCCATTCCGTTTAATGGGCTTTGGGCACCGTGTTTATAAAAACTTCGACCCTCGTGCGCGTATCATTAAAAAGAAAGCGGATGAAGTGTTAAACAAATTAGGCGTAAACGATCCATTATTAGAAATAGCTAAAAAGTTAGAAGAAATTGCATTGAAAGATGACTACTTTGTTCAACGTAAACTATACCCTAATGTTGATTTTTATTCAGGCTTAATATACAAAGCAATTGGTTTCCCTGTTGAAATGTTTACTGTATTGTTTGCATTAGGTCGCCTACCAGGTTGGATTGCGCAACACCGCGAAATGATGCAACAAAACCAACCAATTGGTCGTCCGCGTCAAGTTTATACAGGTGCTAATCAACGAGATTATGTTTCAATTGAAAATAGATAGAAACTAACATTTCAAATAAGTAAAAGGGCTGCTAAAATTAGCAGCCCTTTTTTTATTAATTATAACAAGCCAACAGCCTTAAATCATGATAACTGCCATTTAAAAACAATTGCTTTTGCCAAACACCTTCTTCAACAAAGCCATGTTTTAAATAAAACGCCAAAGCCTCTTGATTATAATCTGCCACTTCAATACAAATTTTACGCAAATTCATCACATCAAAAGCATGGGTTTTTAGTAAAGCCCAAGCCTCACTTCCAAAGCCTTTATGGTGTTTAGCTTCATTGCCAATTACAATTCCTAAAAAAGCAGTTCTTGCAATCCAATCAATTGGTTTTAGTTGTATTAAACCAATAACAGATAAATCCTGATTGTCAACCATGGTATAAATCAACCACTCCTTATTTTGGCCGCTCAAAGCATTTTCAAACCAAATATCTTCCATTTCATCCGTTACAGGAAACCGAAAACCCATCACCATATCTCTAATAGAAGGATTGTTACGCCAAACCTTTGTAAAAGTTTTATCGCTAGCCTCTAATGGGCGCAAAATACACTTATCGCCTTTATAACTTACAATTGCCATAACATTAAAACACAATTAATTTTGCACCTTTGGTAAATAATATATTGCTAATATAACCATTGCCTGTGTTCCAATTTTCATTAGCCCATGCCCAACAGCTTGATATACAAGATGAATTACAACATTTTCGTGCCAAATTCCATATACCTGTTATAAACGGTAAACCTACAATTTATTTTACAGGCAACTCATTAGGCTTACAGCCCAAAAACACCCAAAAATATATTGAAAACGAGCTGGAAGACTGGAAAAACTGGGGGGTAGAAGGTCATTTTCATGGCAAAAAACCCTGGTTTAGCTACCATCATTTTTTAACAGAAAAAATGGCAAAAATAGTCGGTGCAAAAACCGACGAAATAGCTATAATGAATAGCCTAACCACCAATTTGCACTTACTAATGGTTTCTTTTTACCGCCCTACTGCAAAACGTTACAAAATTTTAATGGAAGGGCCAGCCTTTTGCTCCGACCATTACGCAATGCGCAGCCAAGCCCGATACCACGGCTTTAATGCAGAAGATGCCATTATTTACCTTGAACCTAAAAGCCCCGACGCTTACATTGAAACCGATGATGTTTTAGCCACAATTGAAAAACACAAAAACGAATTAGCAGTAGTTATGTTAGGCGGCGTTAATTACTACAATGGGCAGTTTTTTGAATTGGAAAAGATTACTAAAAAAGCGCATGAAGTAGGGGCATTTTGCGGGTTTGATTTAGCGCATGCCGCAGGCAACGTACAAATGCAATTACATAATTGGGGGGTTGATTTTGCCTGCTGGTGTTCGTACAAATACTTAAACTCAGGGCCCGGGGGGGTTAGTGGTTTGTTTGTACACGAAAAACACGACGGAAATCCCAACATTCCTCGTTTTGAGGGTTGGTGGGGTTTTCAAGAAGAAAACCGTTTTGAAATGCCGCGCCAATTCAAACCCATGAAAGGCGCATCGGCATGGCAATTAAGCAATGTACCAGTTTTGTTAATGGCATCGCTCAATGCTTCGTTGGATATTTTTATTGAAGCAGGTATGGATAAACTATGCGCCAAAAGCGAGCTACTAACCAACTATCTTGAATTTGTAGTTGACGAAATAAACAAAGACTTTGAACAAGCACCTATTAAAATTATCACACCAAGAGAAAAGCATTTGCGTGGTTGTCAAATTTCATTATTAACCAATAATAAAGGCGAAGCTATTTTTAAGGCTTTAAGCAATGAAAGTGTTATTGTGGATTGGCGCAAGCCAAATGTTATACGCATGGCTCCCGTACCACTTTACAATCGTTTTGAAGATGTTTATCGATTTGGAGAGATTTTGAAACGAGTTTTGGGTGAGGGTTAGTTCCGTTCCTCAATTTCAATCCAACTTTCATCATAGCCAACTTCATCCAACACAAATTGCTTGCTCAGTTTAGGTTCTTTAACAATCTTTACCAACAAGTTTTTAGTAGGGATATTTTCTGTTATTGTAAATTGCGAACCATGTGGTTGCCATATGAATGTTTTTAATCCCCTTGCTTTACTCCAACCTTCTAAATTTTTCTTTTTGTTCCAAAGCCAATCATAATCTTTAAAGTCGTAACGAACTGTATCAAACTCAAAAACTAAAACCTCCCTTAAACCATCACCTTTAACCAAAACTACTGTGCGTAAGTTTTCGTATTTAGCCCTTATACTGCTTACTCTGGCATTCCAAATTTCTAACACCATTTCGCCCATTTTTTCTGGGTCGGTTTTAGAAGAAACATCTTCACCATAAGAATAATGCGGCGAATTACGACCAGAAATTAACCTTACTTTTTTAACTGATGCTGGTTTTGCTGCTTTAACTGTTTTAGCACCCCATGCCGTATTTCCCAAAATCACATCATCAAGTCCAACGTTTGATGGCTTCCATTCCGCACCTATACAATTGGCAAAAATTTGCTCCCATTCATTTCCAGTTATCGAAGCAGGTTTTTTTGTCGATAAAACATACACCAACTCTTCCCCTAGTTTTTTAGTAAAATGTTTCGGAAAATGATTGAGTTTAAACGGTGCTTTTACTTTGTTCACATTCCGTAATTTGGGCTCTCTTTTACTCATTCAATCCAAGCTTTACTGTTTTCGACTTTTTTGTTTGCATTTTAGTTTTAAAGCACAATTCAAGCAAATTACTGGAAACAGCTTCAACTACATTAACAGGAACCGAGTTGCCCGCTTGCTTTCTAGCTTGAGTATCTGAAACCATAATTTTATAACTATCAGGAAAGCCTTGCAGTCTAAACATTTCTCTAGGTGTTAACCTTCGCATCCCATCAACCAAAAGATAATTATAAGATGCGCCAGCCCTTAATGCGCATGAAAACGGATAAGAACTGATGTTGCCCGCTTTGTTTTCATGCCATATCCCTGGCTTATAAGCAGATTTATGTTTTGCCTTCCGCTTTTCTTTTATATAATCCGATGCGTAATGTTTTTCATCAACTTTCTTTTCAAGGATATTGCTTAATGGCTCATAATAGTTTAATGGTTCGGGAAAAGCATACTTACTATTTGTTTTCCACCCTACAATAAAAACCCGCTCTCTTTTTTGTGGCAAGCCAAAATCAAGTGCATTTAACACCTTATAATCAACATTGTAACCTACCTCTTTTAGATTTTTAGTAATGATTTTTATCGTTTGCCCTTTGTTGTGCCCTGCTAATTGTTTTACGTTTTCAAGGATAAATGCTTTGGGTTGGGTTGCCTTCAAAATTTCAACTATGTCGAAAAACAGCTCGCCTCTTGCATCAGAAAAACCTTTCATTTTACCAATTATACTAAAAGATTGACAAGGAAAACCAGCTAAAAGAACATCATAATCTGGAATTTCTTTTGCAACAACATCTTTAATATCACCTTCAGGAAGTTGACCAAAATTAGCAAAATATGATTTTTGACAAGGAACATCAATATCAGATGAAAAAACACAGTTTGTTTGGAACCCTATGTTTTGTGCAGCTTTTTCAAATCCAATACGGAATCCTCCAATTCCACAAAACAAGTCAATAAATCTAATGGGCCTTTGCATTTTGTAAATCTAAGCTAATTCACAATCAAAACCACCTTTTCCTCCGATAAGTTAAGTACATTATCATAAGCCCTAACATACACATCGTAACTACCCGAACCTGGCGTACTTAAAAACTCAAGTATTTCAAAAGCATCAGCATAAACATCGTACGATACTTGCTGCAAACTACTACCTCCATTGGGCTGCATAACCTCAAACGAAACATTAGTAATTTCGTTATTATCTGATATTGAGCCTAAAATCGCAAAATTACTTGTGCCCGAAAATGTACGAATCGTATCCTTATTTAAGGATATTACTGGGGCTTGGTCATCCAAATTATTTTTAACAAAAATTGTTACACTAGCTTCTGCACTCACTCTACCTCGCTTATCATAACAAACCGCTGTTAAAACATAATCGCCAACCTTTGCACTAAACGGAATAACTGTATTAACATTTATGTTTGCTAATTCTCCATAAAGGCTACTACTTATAGTTGTGTCAATTGAGTAATTATGCCCAATAGGGCCATAAAACATAAACTCAAACGAATCCAAAAAAACATCATCGCTTGTTTTAATTTCCACTATTAAAGGGTCGCCTGAATCCAAAGTATCTCCTTCCACAGGATTCAAAAACCAAACCATTGGTTCATTGGTATCGTACACATAATCGCTGCAACTGTACAGCAAAACAGACAGTAATAATATGAGGGTGGCAAATTTCATTGCTTGTCGCACACATTTTTATGTGCCATTAAAGTATATCAATCCTCATGCCAACGCAACCATTGTGCATAAAAAAGGCCGCACATAGGCGACCTTTCTTCATTATTTAACTAAAAACCGTTTTTAGTCTTTAATCACTTTTTCGGTTAAGGCCATATTTCCATCAATATATAAATGGAAGAAATAAGCCCCCGAAGCATAGCCACGCATATCTAATTCATGCTTATTCAAGCCAACTGCTGCATTCAACTGCTGCATATCAATTAAACGACCAGCCGCATCATAAACCACCAATTTAGGTAATTGCGATTCCGAAATTAATTCGTACTCAATTGTTACAAAACTATTAGTTGGGTTTGGCCAAATAGTTATATTGGTTTCAGCTCTACGCTCTAACACAACAATATTAGCGGCATACTCAGTTGTACCATCAAAATCAGTAGTTTGTAAACGGTAGTACGAACGACCTAATGGCGCATCGTAATCCATAAAACTATAATTTACAGGAACACTACTATTACCTGCCGCATCAACATCGCCCAGTTTCACAAAATCAACACCGTTAACTGATCGCTCAAGCGTAAAATAATCATTATTATACTCCGTAGCCGTAGTCCAATACAAGTAATTACCCTCCGTTTCAACGCGTCCATCAAACTCCAACAACTCAATTGATAAATTAGGGCAATCTTCAGGCACAATATAAATGCTTTCGCTACATCCAAACGCATTCGTAAAGGTTAAATCAACCGTATCGCCCTCTTCATACATTTGCGTATAAATACCCGAACCTACCATTATATCAATATCGCCCGTAATATTTACAATACCATTATCGCTAATTGAGTACTCAATATTGTAAGTGCCATTATATACAAACGGACAAACCTGCGCCCATTCAACAGCAAAGTTTTCACACGCATCAAATAAACCAGCATCAAATGATGGATCATTGTCGCCACCAATCAAACTAAACACTTCTGTTAAGCCCGAGTCATCAATATCACTATCCATTTGGTCATCTCCAACATTTTGCGAGGTTGCGCTAAAACCATCAGGAATATCTACTTGGATATAATAATCACCAGGTGCTACATCATTAAAGGCATAAAAACCATCATCATTCGTCAAGGTAGTCGTTTCAGTATCATCATCGGTTCCAAATACCCCATCATCGCCACTACCCACTAGGGTAACTAATATTTGAGGCATACCTGGTTCACCTTCATCTTGCATACCATCCGCATCTAAATCCTCCCAAACAAAGTTTGATATTGATGCGCTATTCTCGCTACAATAAATATGAATAAATTCCGTCTCCGCTACACAAGCATCATCAGCATTATCGCTAAGGGTAACCGCTAATAAATCAATTTGATTACCCGAAGGAATACCGTTAATCTCAACCGTTTGTGTAACCTCAGCCGTATAAACGCCATTAAACACAATACCAGGCTCAATATTAATTGTAAACGCTTGTCCAGCTTCAACATTTTCAACATCAAAACTAATCGTAACATCCATTAACTCGCCGTTACAAACTGCTTCGGCGGTTAAGTTGCTAAACTCGCAAGTTGCTAAGAAACCACAATCATCAGAATCGTTCAATACTTCAACACATTCAGGGTTGCTCTCGTCAGTAATAATTACCGAGTACGAACCATTTTCGTGCCCTTCAAATGTATAAGTTCCTGCCACTACGCCAGTAGTAGGGCTATTTGGCGAACTTACAACATCAATGGTATAAACACTTGTACCCGATATTTCAACCGTTAAATCGTAGCCAAACTCATCAACACATTCAGTGCTTGCACTTGCTTGTAAATCGCATGGTGTAATAATAATATCACATGGCGATTCGCCCGAAATTTCAAAACTACACTCAGGTGCTAAATCACTTGTAATATTAACATTATAAGATGGTGAACTTAGCGGACCAAAAGCTACTACCGTAGGACCAACAGCCGTTTCGGTTAAATCGCCATTGGTTAAAGTAAACGGCCCTTCACTTAAAAGATCAATATTTACAAAATAATCAACATTATTTATACAAGCTACATCCGCCGTTGCCGAAACATTACAACCATCTGGGCAAGTTGCCAAGCCCGAAACAGTTTGAATACAATTTTCAAGCGTTTCGCTTTCAATAGCAATATTGTAAGTGCCATTCGGTAAAGTCAATTCAACAAAATCGCTTTGGTTAGTTAATGGCGGATTCACCCCATCATCAATTGTAAAGCTACCTTCGCCAATAATGGTTAAACCTATTACTACAGTTTCTTCATCTTGGCAGCTTACATCGGTAAGTACTTCAAAATCGCATTGCTCAACAGGCGTGCAATCGTTAAAGCCAGCTAAATTTTGGAAACAATTATCAACCGTTTCATCCGTAACAACAATATTGTAGCCGCCGTTAGCAAATGGCCCTACGGTATAAACTCCTTCAGCTAAGCCCGATTGAATAGTACTTCCATCATCAATTGTAAATATCCCCGAACCACTAATTACTAGTTCAATTTCATATTCATCATCATTTAAGCAATTGATAACAGCCCCTGTTTCAAAATCACAAGGTGGCGGTACGCACTCGTTAATACCATTAATTGTTTGCTGGCAATCAGGGTCATCCTCTTTACTAATAACAATTTCGTAAGCTTGACCTTGCGCTAGTGGACCTACCTCAACAACACCAGCCACTTGGTTGGTAATCAAAGGATTTTGACCATCATCAATAGTATAAGTACCTGCACCCGAAATTTCAACCATTAAGCTAAATACAAACTCTTCATCACATTCAGTAACTGATGCTATTTCAAAATCACAATTATCGCAATTTTCAACGCCTGATACTACACTAAAGCAGTTTTCTATTGTTTCGCTTGTAATGGTTACTGTGTAATTACCATCTGTAAACGGTCCTACTTCAATAACTCCTGCTGCAACACCAGTTAATCCACCTGGCTCAACTGTATAAGTTCCGTCGCCTTCTATCGTTAATTCAACCATAAAATCAGTTCCACCTTCAATACAGTAAGTATCAGCTACCACATTTAAATTGCACTCCTCATTACAATTAACCGATGTACCAACTTCAACCGAACAACCTGGGTCGGTCACATCAACAACAATAATATCAAATTGAGTGAAGTTGCCTTCAAACGGCCCAAGCTCAATAACACCAGCACTAACATCATCGGCAAACACGGTTCCGCTTTCAGCACCAATAATATCATAAATGCCTGAACCACCAACCGTAACTTCAATACTTAATGATGTTGGACTATTACATATTGGAACTATGGAAGCACTTACATCGCATGGGTTGCCAATAATACATATGTTATCACCAGTAATAGTTTGGTTACATAAATTAACCAAACTACTTTCAATCAATATATCATACTGAGCTCCACTAAACGGACCAAATGAATAATCACCCGCTTCAACACCTTCAGCTAACACAGTATTAGTATTAGCATCCGTTACATCAAACTCACCAGTTCCCGATATAGTAATCAATAAATCAAATTGACCTTCTTCATCAACACATTGTATGGTTGAATTCGCAAACAAGTCACATGGCGGGTCGTCTTCATCGCAATCAACGTTGCCTGTTCGCTCAAGGTCGCAATCATCTAAACCATCTATAAATACCTGATAAGGACCATTTGGTAAATTGCCTAAATCGTAAACACCAGCACTTACCCCAGTTAATACGGCAAAATCACCACCATTTAAATAAACATCAAACTCACCAACACCTTCAATAATCAATTCAACACTATAATTTTCCTCATCAATACATTCAGTCACAACTGTTGCTAATAAGTTACAAATTGGCTCTGGACAATCCTGCACGCCTGTGTAGCTCTGGAAACAATTCTCAGTCTGCTCTGATGTAATGGTGATTGAATAGTCAACCGCAGTTAGATCTTCAACTAAATATTCACCAGGTTCAACACCACCAAAGGTTTGGCTAAAGGCACCATTGGTAAAGGTTACTTCGTAAGTATCAGAACCCTCAATCAATATTTCTAAATTATAAACACCTTCACTAACACAAATTGGTTCAACAGTAGCATTTAAATCACAAGGTGGGTCAATAATAATTTCACAATCCGATTCGCCCGATACGGTATTAAAACAAAGTGCATTAGCTTCATCTGTAATAACAAACTGGTAATCCACATCACTATAAGGACCAAAAGTATAAGTTCCAGCCGTTAAGCCATTTGTAACTTCCGTACCATCATCTACTGAGTAAGTACCATCTCCACTAATTGTCACATCAACCGTATAATCTGCCGTACCATCATCTAAACAATTTGGTTGCCCCGATGCAATTAAGTTACATGGTGGCGATCCAGTACATTGGAAAAAGCCGTTAACCGTTTGTGTACACGGCGGATTCAATTCACTAGTAACCGTAATAACATAATTACCATTAGCAAATGGTCCAACTGTAGTTACACCCGTTCCAACCCCAGTAATTGGGTTACCATCACCAATATCAATCGTAAATGTACCACCCAATTCAGGGCTTGTAATAGTTACCTCAACATTAAACTCATCCTCATTAACACAAATATTATTAGTGCTCACATTTAAATCGCAAACGGTTGGCACAAAACACTGTATCTCTCCACTATAAGTTGCAAAGCAATTACCAACAAAAGGTCCACCCCCATCAATATCAAATAATTGTATAACGTATGATGTGGTTGTAAAAGGCCCATATGTATATGAACCTGCCATAACAGTATCAATATTAACACCAAAAAAGCCACCCACTTGTGCAGTAACAACATACTCTCCGCTTCCGCTAACTTCAACATTTAAAAAATAAGCACTTTCACCATCAATACACTCAGGTGTAACTGAAGCAAATAAATCACATCCAATAATTGGCTCACAGAAATAAGAACCATTGTACGATTGGCTACAATCACCACTATTACTAGCAACTTCAAAGAAATAAAACTCTTGACTATTAAAAGGCCCTACGGTATAAGTACCAGCCGAAACCCCAAAAATAGAACCTGGTCCAAAAGTATTAATATCAAATGTACCACTACCATTTATGGTTATATCAATATTAAAAGTTTCGTTATCAAGGCTACATATAAAATCAATATCTGTATCAATAACACATCCTCCATCACTACAATCAAAATTGCCCGATATAAATTCAGAACAAGGTCCAAATGCCCCAAAGTTGTTTGAGGTTACCGTCATGTTGTAATTTCCAGCACCACCAGCCGTATTAAATGGCCCAAAAGTGTAAGTACCTTCCGTAAAATTGCTGCCTTGCGGTATAAAATCAATATCAACAAAATAACTTCCTGAGCCAGTTAAATCTAACACCAATTCGTAACTATCCTCATCCAAACAATTAACTAACACATTGGCCTCTAAATCACATTCCAATTCACCATCGCAACTAAAGTTGCCAGTCAAAAATTGGCTACAATCATTATTCGTCTCATCAGTAACCGAAATGTTATAGAAACCCTCAGGTACATCGTTCAAGGTAAACAAACCTGCCGTAACACCATTGTATTCAACATTACTGCCGCCAAATCCACCATTTAAAATTACCGTGTACGAACTGGTTCCCACAATCGTAATATCTATTGCATAAGTGTTTGATGAAGCACCATCACAAACAGGCATCATACTTATACTTAAATCACAAGGGCCTGGGTCTGAACATTCACGCGTACCAGTTATAAACTGGCTGCAAGCTTGCCCTCCGCCATCATCTTGAAAAACACTAAAACTATACGAATTCAAGAAATAAGGACCAAAAGTGTAAGTTCCTGCCGTAAGATTTGTTTGAACATTTGTGCCACTTGTATTATCAAACACCGTATAAGTTGCACTACCAGTAATTTCCATTGTAACCTCAAACGAAAAATCGTCAACACACTCAGTTGTTGCATTCACAAATAAATCGCAGCCTCCAGTAGTAGCACAAGGCGAATTTGCAAATATATTTTGGAAACACTCATCGTTATCATCAAACACGTTTAATGAATAGCCAAAAACATCAAGGTTCTCAAGTGTATAGGTTCCAGCTCCAACGTTGTTTAGCGTTTGCCCTGTAAAATCTTCAAATATTGAATAACTTCCTGTACCACCAATAATCACATCAAGTGTATAGCTACCATCATCATTACAGTTAATTTGTTGGTCAACCGTTAAATCACAATCTCCACTACAATCCTGAATACCAAATACCGATTGCGAACACTCACCAAACGGACCAGCATTATTTGCTTGCACAAATATGTTATAATCAGGGTTAAAAAAGGCTATTGGCAACGTATAAGTACCCGCTGTCACATCATCCAATATTGTACCTATAAAACCATCAAATACATCATAAACACCTGAACCATCAATTGTTAAAACAATTTCATAGCTTTCTTCATCCAAACAATTTACTAAAGCCGAAACTGTTAAATCACACTCAACACTACCCTCGCATGAGTAGTTGCCACTTAATAATTGGAAACAATCACTATTAGTTTCGTCCGTAATTTGAACATTGTAAAAACCATTTGTTAACGGTCCAACTTCAATTGTTCCTGCAGTAACCCCTGTTTCTAATGGATCGCCACCAAAAAACGAATTTGCAATTGTGTACGAACTTGTACCACTAATATCAATGCTCAAATAAAAAACACCTGGTTCATCTTCATAACAAACAGGCTCAGCCGAAATAGATATGTCGCAAGGGTTTTCATCAGTACATTGCCGCGTGCCTTGCATTGATTGGAAACAGCCAAACACACCACCACCGTTCGGGTCAAATACATTAACAAAATAATCTTCAACCGTAAATGGTCCATATGTATATGTACCAGCAACAACACCATTTTCAAAATTTGTACCGTTTATTGTAACATCATAAGCACCAGTACCTTCAATCGTCACAATAATGTTGTACGATGTTTCATTAATACATTCCGTTGCAGTACTAGCAAATAAATCACAAGCAGGTGTTTCCTCGCATGTGTGGTTGCCATTAAAACTTTGAGAACAATCCTCAAAGTCCAAACTATTCACATCAATATTATAAAAAGTCGAAAACGGCCCAACGTTAACCTCTTCACCACCACTTACAATTTGCGGGCCTCCTAAGCCACCGCTCACTTCATAGTCACCATCACCCTCAATATCAAGCACAACAATAAATTGATCATTATCTAAACACTCAATTTCAAATTCAATATCTAAATCACACTCATCTTCGCAACTATATAAACCACCAATAAATTGGTTACATTCTCCAAACACCCCATCATTATCAATAACTTGTACATTATAATCTGGTCCTTCAAAAGGCCCAAATGTATGCGAACCCTCTAAAAAGCTACCCTGAAAAAAGCCATTAACCGTTACATTATAATTTCCAGCACCATTAATATCCACATCTAAAAACAATTCACCATCTTCACATTCAGGTTCAACTGATACCTCCATGTTACACTCAATCGTACCATCGCAACTAAAACTACCATTTACATTATAAAAACACTCATCATCATTCTCATTAATTACTTGGATAAAATAAAACCCTTCAGGAAAAGGACCTACTTGGTGCGTACCTGGCGTTAAGCCAGTAACAACAGTAGTAAAATTCCCAAAAAAGAATGGATTATAGAATACCGTATAAGTGCTTGTACCAGTAATTGTAATTTCTAAATAAAACTCATCAGTATCATCGCCCTCGCAAACAGGCTGTGCCGCAATACTTAAATCACAAAAAGTACTCGAACTGCATGAATATAAGCCCGAAAGCGTTTGATTACAACTTCCATTCGCTTCATCCTGAACCACTATATTGTAATTACCTTGCCCAAACACACCTAAATCAATCGTACCTGCCGTTTGCCCAGTTAAAGTAACTGTACCAGCCGTAATAGTATAAGTGCTGCTACCGCTTAAAGTTAATATAGCATTGTAGTTAAAATCATCAACACAAGCTAAATCAACCGAAGTATTTAAATCGCATGGTGGTAATGGGTCACATACATAAGTACCCGATAAAGTCTGGTTACAATCACTATCCGTTTCATCAGTTATTGTAATAGTGTAGTTAACATTATCACTAGCATAATTAACAATAAACTCCCCAGGTGCCACACCAGTACTAACACCACCAATACCATCATCAATAGTATAAGTACTCGTACCGCCAATTACCAATTTAATTTCAATTGTTTGGTTGCCTTGCTCACCAATACAATCCGCTTCAGCTGTAACTGTTAAATCGCAAGGTTCAACAGGTTCGCAACTTTCAAATGCGCCAATGCTAAAGTTGCACGAGCTATCATTTTCATCAACAATAGTTAAGTTAAACGCACCATTAGGTAAAGGCCCAATAGTTGTAAAACCTGCCGTTACACCCGTTACTGCTGGGTTAACACCATTGTTAATAATATAAGTACCATTACCCCTAACCTCAATAACCAAGTTATAACCCGATCCATTTGGCAAACACTCCACTTCGTAAGTGGCTGAAACATTACAATCTGGCTCAGCACAACTATAATTACCAGTAAAAGTTTGCGCACAAGTTGCATCCGTTTCATCTACAACAATAAAATCATATAAGTTACTTTCAAAAGGCCCAACAGTATAAGTACCAGCAGTTAAATTAGTTAATTCAAAACCAGAACCAACACCACCTCCAGAAACCGGACTACCTACACCAACTATTAATTGCGATCCATTAGAAAAAACACCCGATTCAACAATATTGCCCGATGCAATATCTATAACCGTATAATCCCCTCCTGTATTTTGAAACTGCCAACCATCACCAAAAGTATCATGCAACACTAATGAATAAGTAGCACTTGGGTTTAAGTTATCAAACGTTTCAGTATAAGTTTGGAAGTTTCCATACTGCCCTGGCGCAGAAGAAAAAACAACACCAACACCAACTTCCATAAGCTCCCACCAACACTCACCACCAAATTGGTCAGTCTCAAACGTAAATTCAAAACCAGTACCCGATTCACCAATAACATTATCAATAATGCTATAAGTATTACTCCCTACAATTGTAACCTCAATATTGTAGGTATCATCTTCATTACATACAATATCAATTGATGCATTTAAATCACAAGGGCTGTCTGGCTCGCATTGGGTTGAACCGCTTAACAATTGGAAACAGTCTCCATCCTCTTCATCGGTAATTTGAATGGTATAATTTTCGCCCGAAATAGGACCATAAGTAATTGTACCACTAGTTTGATTCCCTAAAGGATTCCCACCACCAGCTTGGTCAATTGTATATTCACTACTACCATTTAACGAAATAATCAAATTAAAATCCGTTGAACCTGGGATACATTCAACCTCGCTAACACTAGCAATTAAATCGCACGGGTTCGTATTATCTTGGCAAGGATTATTACCACTTAATGTTTGAAAACAATTCACATCATTCTCATCTTCAATTTCAATATTGAAACTTAAAAAGCTAAACGGTCCATAATTATAAGTACCCGCCTCTAAGCCATTAAAATTAGGTCCTGGCGAAAAATCAATATTATACTCACTATCTCCACTAATAGTAACATCAAGATTAAATGAGCCATTCTCATTACAAATAATCGTAAAGTCAGCCGTTAAATTACACAATGGCGGGTTCGGGTCGCAATTGGTTGAACCCTCAATTAATTGAAAACAGTTTCCAACTTCAGCCGCCACATCATCAATATAAACATCAAAGTTTTCAACCGTCATACCCTCAAATACATAAGTACCAGCACCAACGCCACTCAATGGCGCAAAGTCATTACCATTCGGGTCATAAACATCGTAAGTACCACTACCAGTAATAGTTAAGGTTAAATCATAGCTACCAGCCTCATCTTCGTTACATTCAACTTCGGCAGTACCAAACAAATTACAATCGCTACCACAATTAAAATCCTCCTGATAATCTCTATAAAAGCAATCTTCATTACCATCAACATAAACAACAATATCATAACCAAGTGTAAATGGTCCAACAAAATACTGGCCTTCACCTACCCCACTAATACCAGTAGGAATATCATTATTTATTCCACCACCATCAACCCATTGGTAAATAGTGTACGTTTCATCACCTTCAATATTCACCTCAACAAAAAAGCTACCATCAGCATTACAAATTGCATCCATAATTACTGTATTTTGGCAACCAGGCGTACATGATGCCGTCGCAAACAACTCCCTAAAACAATCAGGGTTGCCCACTTGCTCTAATACCGTAACATTAGGGCAACCATTTTCGCCAAAAGGTCCAAAAGTATAAGTACCCGCTGGTACCGGTGCATCCGTATAATATGCCGTTTGGTTACAGTTACCCCCAGCAGTGGTAGTATAAATATCAAACAAACCTTCACCTTCAACTATAAATTCAAAAGTGTATTGTCCACCAGGTCCATCAAAGCAATCATAAGTATAAGTAAATGAAATCTCACAACTAGGGTCAGTAGGCATACAAGTATAATTACCACTTATCTCCTGCGAACAAGTTGGGTTATTTTCATCAACAATCTCAATAAAATAATCTCCATTTTCAAACGAGTTAGAGATAAAAGTACCAGGCGTTATTCCTGTAACCGAAGGGGCAGTATCATAATTTATCGTATAAGTTGTGCCTTCGGGCAAAGTTACAATTAACACAAAACTAGTACTATCTGCCGAACAACTTGGAAAAGCCGAAACTGATAAAGCACAAGGCTCAGTTATAATTGTACAACCCGATGAACCTGTTACCGTTTGAAAACAGCTAGTATTTTCACCAGTAATTTCAACTTCATAATCAGGGTCATCAAAAGGTCCAATTGTAACCGTTCCTGCACCTTGGTTAGTTAATTGAGTAAATGGTCCATTACCCCAATCCAAAGTATAAGTATCCGTACCCGATAAATCAATATTTAAGCTATATGTACCATCATTTTCACAATCAACTTCGGCAGTAGCAAACAAATCACATGGTGGCGAAAGCTCACAGAAAAAGTCGCCCCAAGCATTAATCCAACAACCATTAGGGTTATTAGCATCCGAAATCACTAAATCATAACTCGTGTAACCAAAACCTCCTAATTCAAATGGTCCAACACTATAAGTTCCAGCAGTTAAATTTTCATATTCAGGTCCAATAAACCCATCATACCAAAACCTAATATTATAAGTGCTTGAACCCTCAATAGTAATAATCACATTATAAGTATCATCATCGTTGCACTCCTTACCATGCTGCACCTGCATATCGCACTCAGCTTCAGGGTCGCAATCATAATTCACCCAAAACAAATCAAAACAATCATCATCAAAAATTGATACTGTTTGAAAAGTCATATCAGGAAAACCTGGTTGGTCATTTGAAAACTCAGAATCAAACGGACCTATGGTATAAACACCAGCTGGCACACTTTGCTCATAAACAATTGGGTTAGGATTACCAGGATTAGAAAAGAAATATTCCTCCTCAATATCAAACAAACCACTACCTGTAATAGTAACAATTATTTCAAATTGATCATCACTAATACACACAACCTCCATTGAGCTTTCAATATCACACTCATTCGTCCAAACACACGAAAAATTACCCGCTAATTCTTGCGTGCAATTCCCGTTAAACTCATCATAAATTAAAATATTATAGCCCCCTTGCTGTGGCGCAACTGGGTAAGTACCAGCCATAACACCCGTTAACACTTCAACACCATCAACTTCAACAGTATAGCTACTAGTACCTAAAATTTGTAAGTTCAATAAAAATACATCATCGTTACAAGTAGGTACTGAGTTAACTGATAAATCACAAAGTGGAGGAGGAGCACAAAAATACACCCCTGTATAGGTTCTTAAACAACCTAAATCCTGCTCATCTTGAATAAAGATTTCATATTGCCCATTAACAAAATTGCCTAATGAAATTACACCTGCCGTTTGCCCAGTAACACTTGTTCCGTTTGAAGCTGTTATTGAATAAACCCCTGTTCCTGTTACATTAAACATAATTTCGTAAGTCGATAAATCATCCGAACAGATATAATCAATATTAGCCTGTAAATCACAATTTGAATCTTCGCACTCATAATTACCAGCATACTCTTGCGTGCAATCGCCATTAACCTCATCAACAATAGTAATTACATAAAAACCAGTTTGCATACCTGTTAAGGTATATACCCCAGTGCCCGCATTTGTAATTGGCGAGTTAGCAAAGCTACCCGAAATGGTATAGGTACTACTTCCAATTAAGTTCATCTCTAACTCATAATTGGTATCATCCAAACAAGTAGGAATAAAAGTGGCGGCAACATCACAATCAGGCGGTACTAAACACGAGTAAGTACCCGAATAATTTTGGAAACAACTAGCATCTGCTTCGCTAGTAATGGTAATATTATAACCACCACTATTAAGCGGACCAAATACAAATTGCCCAGCCGTTTGGCCAGTTAAATCAGGGTTTATACCATCCGAAATAGTATAAGTATCAGAACCTGTTAAATTAATGGTAAAACTAAACTCGCCCGTTGTTTCATCTAAACACTCAGGCACTAACGAAGCTTGCAAATCGCACTCTTCCGTTGAGCATTCAAACACACCCGACAAGGTTTGGAAGCAATTTTCATCAAAAACATCTTCAACCAAAATACTGTAACTGCCATTAGCAAACGATTGGATTACATATTGACCAGCATTTACACCAAATATGGTATCAACCGTGGTATAAATATCGTAAGTGCTTGAACCCGTTACCGTTAAAGTAATATTATAAAAATCATCGTCTATACATTCAAATTCGGTTGACAATTCAAGGTCGCACTCTTCCTCACAAGTAAATGTTCCTGCAAATGATTGAAAACATTCAGTAGAATCTATTCCATCAGTAACTAAAAACGCATACATTTCTCCATTGATAAAGCTGTTATCAAGCGTATATGTTCCTGCAGTTACATTAAATTGAGATACATTATTCCCTGTATCATGAATATTATATACGCCGCTACCGCTAATTACAATTTCCACATTATATGAAAGCTGATCAATACAAATTGGAGTAGCGACAACCTCTAAATCACACTCTTCATCGCAATGTTCATTACCATTTAAGGTAATTGTACAGCTATCATCGTTGTCATCGGTAATTGTAATTGAATAGCCCCCAACATCAAAAACACCTAAATCAACCAATCCTGCACTTACATTGGTTAAAATTGTACTACCGCCATCAATAGTATAGGTGCTGCTACCATTTAAATCCAATGCCAACTCAAAGCTTGCGCCACCGTTAATACAGGTAGTAATTGGCGTTGCCGAAATATCACATGGTATCGGATCAATACATTCCTCTGTTCCAGTTAATGTAACCGTACATTCAGGGTCGGCTTCGCTAGTAATAACTACAGAATAACCCCCATTAAGGTAGGTTCCCAAGTCAACCGTTCCAGCACTAACATCAGTTAATGTTGTGGTAGGCGTTGAGATATTATAAGTACTTGTTCCTGTTAAGTTAATGCTTAGGTTATATTGCGTTTCATCAATACAAGTTGTTGATGCAGTAGCATTTAAATCACAAGGAATATCAACGATACAATCGTCAGCACCGCCTACAGCTTGTAAGCAAGTACCATCTATTTCGCTAGTAACAGTAACATTATATGATCCATTAGCAATAGGCCCAACAACAATGTTGCCTGCTGTAACACCTGTTTGGTCAGGGTTAATACCATCGCTTACAGTAAACGTACCCGAACCCGTTATATTAATCAACACATTATAGGTCTCCTCATCAATACAACTCGTTGCTGCCACCAATTCCAAATCACATTCAAAACAATCCAATTCACCCGAAATGGATGCAACACAATTCGGGTCAGTTTCGCTAGTTACTTGAATAGCATAACTTCCATTAGGATAAATACTACTATAATTACCAGCAACTACGCCCGTTTGTGTACCATTAGCATCCGTTACGGTATAAGTACCCGTTCCTGTTATAGTATAACTTACTTGATAAGATGCTTCATCCACACACTCAACCGTAGGGTTTAATTCTAATTCACATTCATAACAAGTTTCCGTACCAGATAAAGTCTCGGTACAAGTTGCATCTTCCTCACTTGTAATAACAATATTGTATGGTGCTTCGCTATCAAACAAACCAACCGTATAAGTGCCCGCAGTTACACCCGTTTGTAAAGGATGGATACCATCATCAACCGTAAATGTACCCGAGCCGCTAATCGTATAATCAACATTATAAGTCAAAGTACCTTCAACACATGTCGCCGTTGCCGAAGCGGATAAATCACACTCAAAACAATCATCTGTAATAGTTACGCTTTCAGTACATGTCGCATCCTCTTCGCTAGTAACCGTTATTGTAATACTGGTTTCATTCGCAAAAGGACCAATACCATAAGTTCCTGCACTAACTCCAGTTTGAATTGGATTCACACCATCATCAACCGTAAATGTACCCGAACCCGTAATCGTATATTCAGCAATAAAAGTAAAATTATCAACGCATGATGTAGCTGATGATAATGACAAATCGCACTCAAAACAATCATCCGTTCCACTTAAAGTTTCAGTACAAGTTGGGTCTTCTTCACTCGTAATCACAATGGTATAAGGCGCTTCATTCGCAAAAGGACCAACACTAAACGCGCCTGCACTAACTCCCGTCTGTAAAGGATTCACGCCATCATCAATAGTGTAAGTACCCGTTCCAGTAAAGCTGTAATTTACATTGTAGGTAAAAAAGTCAGCACAAACCGTACTAGCTGAAGCCGATAGATCGCACTCAAAGCAATCTTCTGTTCCACTTAAAGTCTCCGTACAACTCGCATCGTATTCACTTGTTATAACAATAGTATAAACATCCTCATTATTAAAAGGTCCTACGCTATAATTACCTGCCGCAACACCTGTTTGCAATGGATTAACCCCATCATCAACCGTATAAGTACCCGAACCTGCAATGGTATAATCCACATTAAACGTAAAGGCATCAATACATGTAGTAGATGCACTTGGTGCTAAATCACACTCAAAACAATCTTCATTTCCACTTAAAGTTTGGGTACAAGTCGCATCAAACTCACTTGTAATCACTATACTATACGCACCATTAGGATACGGACCAAAAGTATAATTACCAGCCGCGGCTCCCATCACAGGACTGCCACTTCCGTCATCTATTATATAAGTATCACCACCTGATATAGTAAAGCCTACTTCAAAAGTAAATACATCCACACAAGTAATCGTTGGGCTAACGTCCAATTCACATTCATAACAATCCTCATTGCCGCTAATTGTCTGTGTACAATCAGGATCAATTTCACTAGTAACAGTAATACTATAAGGCCCATTTGGATACGGGCCATAATTATAAGTACCTGCACTAGCTCCCGTTACAGGGCTACCGCTACCATCATCAATAGTATAAGTACCATCGCCATCAATGGCAAAGCTTACGCCATAACTAAACAAGTCCACACAAGTAATGGTTGGTTGTAAATCCAATTCGCATTCATAACAATCCTCATCGCCACTTAAAGTTTGACTACAACTAGCATCCGTATCACTTGTAATAGTTATCGAATATGGACCATTAGGATATGGACCCGCAACATAATTACCTGCCGATAAAGTTTGTGTTGAAATACCATCATTAACCGTAAATGTGCCCAAACCATCAATAGTATAGCCAACCGTATAAGTAGCCGCATCAACACAAGTAATCGTAGCCGTAGGTGCTAACAAACAACAATAAGGCGTGTTTGAAATAGTATCAGCACATTCGCTATTGGCTTGGCTTACTACTGCAAATTCAAATGCAGAGCCCGCCGAATAAGGACCGAAATTATAAGTACCTGCCGGTGCGCCAGCTAATGGCGTTCCACCCGTCGGGAAAATCGTATAATTATCATCACCACTAATCGTTAAATCAACCGAGAATGTTCCATCCGCATTACAAAGTACATTTTCGCTCAACTCTAAATTACATGGAGGAGGCGTACAATCTTCATCGCCAGAAAATTCAACCACACAAGTATTATCTAACTCGCTTGTTACCGTAATGGTATAAGCACCATTAGGATATGGCCCAAAAGTTTGGGTATCGCCAATTACTTGTCCTGTATAAGTATCCGTACCATCGGTAACAACATAAGTTCCTTCTCCAACCGTTAACTCAAATAACAATTCATAATTAAAATCATCTAAACAAGTCGGGGTAATCGTCGCTTCCGTTTCGCACTCAATTGGCGGCTCGCAAGTAATTAAAACACCAGGCGCATTATCGCAGCCATTACTATCTTGAACTATCAATAAATACTCCCCATTTGTATTCGGAAAAATACCTGTAAAGTTGCTTGCTATTAAAGTTGAACCGTCTGCTGTATAAAGGTTATAAACGTAAGTTGGCGCACCGCCTGTTACTACAATTCCTTCATAACAACTTTGGTCAGGGTCAACCGCAATTGGGTCGTAAGCCGTTACATCAATAGTTTCCGAACATGGTCCATCAGGATTATCATCAGTAACCGTAATGGTATAATTTCCAGCAGGAACATTGGTAAACACTCCCGTTGTATTATCTGTAGCAACCGCAGGGCTAATGCTGTAGGTTAAATTAGTTGAGAAACCGCCCGTTGCAGTAACGCTCAACTCGCCATAATTACAAAGGTTGGTTTCTTCAATTTCAAAAGGATCAGAAGTTGAAACATCAATGCTAATTGCAGCACAATCGCTTTGGTCGGTCGCATAAACCGTATAATCACCAGCAGGTACTTCGCTAAAGCTGATACCCGATGCACCACTACCCGTCAATGGGCTACCATTATTATCATTCACAACACCCGATGTAGGGTTAGCGTCATCAAATGCCGCCCCTTGCGGATATACATAAAAATCCCAACTCGGTAAACCTCCAGTAACCGCTAAGCCAATTTCCCCATAATCACAAGCCGTAGTTGTTTCCGTCAATTCAGGGTCTTCGCTCACTTCTACTTCTACTGAAATTTGGCAACCCCTAAAGTCTTCTAACACCACATAAAAAGTACCAGCAGGTACACCTGTAAACGTACCCAAGCTATTAAACGATCCTTCATTTGATGTATAATCATTTGTTGCACCTGGCGCAGGTGTTGTCGATAAGAAAACCGTATAACCCGTAATCGGATAGCCACCTCCAACTGTTACAGCTGGGTCAACACCACCACTCATAGCCGTAATTTCAACCGTTCCATCAAAAGGACAAGGATTAAAGTCAATTTCCAACTTCAATGAATCGTAAACCATTACCACTACCGAATCCGATGGGCAGCCATTTGAATCTAAACCATAAACGGTATAATTACCCGCAGGGATATTTGAGAACAAACCTTGTGTATCGCTACCACCACCGCTTAAATCAGTAGCCGTTGCATTCCCGCCTGGGTTATTTTCATCAAAAACCAATCCCGTTGCTAACATATAAAAATCCCAACCTGGCGTTCCACCATCGGCAGATACACTAGCTTGGTTAATCCCCGAATTACAATCCGTACCTGTATTATCAGTTAAAGTCGCTTGCTCCAATACTTCCACTTCAATAGGATATTGGCAGCCGCGCGCATCTTCTAAAACTACAAAAAAGTTAGTCGTTGCAACTACACCTGTAAAGGTTCCAACACCTGTTAAAGTACCTTCATTCGATGCAATATCATTTGCCGTTCCATTGCTCGACAAGAAAACAGTATAACCCGAAGCAGGGAAACCGCCGCCCACTGTTACCGCTGGGTCAGCACCACCGCTAACGCTAGTTACATCTACCAAACCATCAAAAAAGCAGCCGTTCACATCAATCTCCATTGATAAAGTATCGTAAACCGTCACCGCAACCGTATCAGCAGGGCAACCTTCGCTATCCACACCAAAGGCAAAATAAACACCCGGTGCAACTCCTGGGAACACGCCCGTTTGGTCACTACCGCCACTGCCTAAATCGGTTGCTACTGCACCCGTTGCAGGGTTATTTTCATCAAAGGCGAAACCGCCTTCATATAAATAGAAATCCCAATCAGGCGTACCGCCCGTTGCACTAACATCTACTTGGGTAACAATCGCACCACAAGCTTCTGATGTATTATTGGTTAAATCCAATTGCTCAACAACTTCAACCTCTTCAGAATATTGGCAACCACGAGCATCTTCAACTACTACATAAAAAGTGGCGGTAGCACCAATCCCTGTAAATATTCCAGCACCCGTTAAAGTGCCTTCGTTAGATGTAATATCGTTACTCGCACCCGGCGCAGCAGTTGTTGATAAGAAAACCGAATAGCCCGATGTAGCAAAACCACCGCCAACGGTGACAGCTGGGTCAGCACCGCCGCTTACGCTAGTTACTTCAACTTCGCCATCAAAAAAGCAAGCATTCAAATCAATTTCCAGTTTCAACGAATCGAAAACCGTTACCGCTACTGTATCTGCGGGGCAACCTTCGCTATCTTGCCCAAAAACAAAATAATTACCAGCCGCCACATTGCTGAAATTTCCAATTGCATCACCACCGCCTGAGCTTGCATCAACTGCTGTTGCTCCAGTAGCAGGGTTATTTTCATCATAAGCAAAACCCGCTTCGTATAAATAAAAATCCCAACCTGGTGTACCACCTGTTGCACTTACTTGGGCCGTATTAATACCATTGCCACAAGCTTCAGGTATATCATTTACTAATTCAACTTGCTCAAGATATTCAACCAGTTCGCTTGCTTGGCAGCCATTCGCATCTTCAACCACTACATAAAAATCAGCAGTAGCAACAATACCAGTAAAAGTACCTGCCCCCGTTAAAGTACCTTCGTTTGAAACTATATCATTACTAGTTCCATCACTAGACAAGAAAACCGTGTAACCTGTTGTAGCAAAACCGCCACCTACTGTTACAGCAGGGTCAGTGCCGCCGCTTACATTGGTAACATCAACCGTGCCTTCAAAAAAGCAACCATTATAATCAATCTCAACTTTTAACGAATCATAAATTTCTAAATTCAAAGGATTAGTAACACAACCTGTAGCATCAATACCATAAGCAGTATAAACACCAGCAGCAACATTTGTAAAAATCCCTTGATTATCCGTTCCACTACCATTTCCTAAATCTGTAGCTACTGCATTTGTTGTAGGATTCAATGGATCAAAAGCATCACCATTTTCAACTATATAAAAATCCCAATCGGGGTTACCACCAGCTACACTTACTAATGCACTATTAGCCGAATTGTTACAGTTATTTGGTGCTGCCGTTAAATCCTCTGGCACAGTCAACTCAACAGGAACTGAAAACTGACAACCACGGTCATCTTCCATCACCACAAAATAGCTACCTGGCGTTAAGCCCGTAAAAGTTCCAACTCCAGTAAGCGTACCCTCATTAGTCACCACATCATTTATTGCACCTGGCGCGGCACTTGTTGACATGAATATGGTATAACCCGCACCAGCAAAACCACCACCAACGGTTACGTTCGGGTCTCTACCACCGCTAACCGCTGTTACATCAACGGCATTTTGCCCCTGGCATACCAACGATTCTGCTTGTAAATCAAATGGGTCATAAGCCTCAGCCGTCCCCGACGATTCTGGACACTGATTAAAATCAACACCATAAACCGTATAAGTACCCGCTATAACATTAGTAAATAAGGCAGGTAAAGGTGCTAATTGCAATGCAAGCGGATTACCATTTGCATCTAAAGCTGCTCCTCCCACATTATTAGCATAGTTATAAGCCGGCGGAGGGCTTACCAAAGCATTTCCAAACGGATAAACAAAATAATCGAAAGGTGCTTGCCCTCCCAACATACTTGCATTTATCGTATTAAAGGTATTACAACCTATATTCACTATATCCAAGCTTTGTGCATCGTTCACATCAATCGTCCCAAATGATACTTCACATAAATTACCCAAAGCATCAGTTGTTCCATCTTGTATCACTATATAATAAGTAGATGCACTTGGTACATCAGTAATATTTAATGGTAAATCAGTAGCCGTATTAGCTACTGTAAAGGTCATTGGCGTACCATTGCTATCATTACTAGGGTTGCTCGAACCATCATTAGAAACAATTACCGTATAAGTACCACCCAAACTTGGGTCTTGCCCACCAGTAATACTCGTTACCGTTATTTGATTAGGAGCATTACATGGGTCAACTACATAAGTAACATCAATCGCATCATAAACGCCAACCTCTTCAATCAATTCAGAACAGAAAACTCCCGATGGGCTTCCATCACTATTAATATGCTCATATTGAATGGTAAAATCATGCTCACCTGAGGATAATCCGCTAAAGCTAAAATTGCCACTAGCATCCGCTAAACCAATATTACCATCTATGCTCGATGTAATACTGTAAGCCGTAAAACTAAAACTTGGGTGCGCTGGTTGACCGCCAGAAATCGTAATATCAATAACACCACCATCATCGCAACCTAAGCCTAAATTAAACACCACTTCAATACTATCATAAACCTCAACTGTTTCAACAACTGAACAGCCGTTGCCGTCCATTACCGTTAAGTCATAACTGCCACCAGCCAATGTTCCAAAGTCTGGTAATGGTCCTCCGTTCCATTGTACCGTTCCAATTCCATTAGGGTCAGGGTTCAAACTAATATCATAAAAACTACCAGCAAAAACAGCAGGGTCTAAACCTCCTGTTACGCTATTAAAATCAAAATCATTAAATGTGCACGCATCAACTGATACATCTAAAACCAAGCTATCATAAACCGCTACATCTACATCAAGGGTAAAACAGTTTTGGTCATCAACACCATAAACGGTGTATAAACCTGGAGCAACCGCTGTAAAGTTTCCAGTAAAATCTGTAGTCGAACCGTCGCCTAAATCAGTGCCTATTGCCGTTCCACCGCCATCAAAAGCAGTACCTTGTGGGTAATAATAAAAATCCCAATCAGGATAACCACCAACTGCTGTTACATTTATTTCATTTTCAGGATCATCACAATCACCCGCCGCATCATCGCTCATTGTAGCAGCATCAATAACCGATACAGGAACAGAAACTTGGCAACCTCGCGCATCTTCTAAAACGGTAAAGTAATTACCAGCCGCAACACCCGTAAATTCAGAACCTGCTATAATATCCGCTAAATCAATCGGACCAGCAACATCCGCAGTACCTGTAGGCGCAGCAGTTGTTGAAATAAAAATATTATAATCGCCGCTAAAGCACGGAACCGCAGGAGTAGCACCACCTACAACGCTCAAAATATCAACCTCATTAAACACCGTACATCCCGCAGATGCTACTTGAATATCCATCGCATCATAAATATCAACCTCAAAAACATAATCACAAGCCGTACCTAAAGCACCATCGCTAACCGTAATAGTGTGGCAACCTGGCGTTAAAACTTGGCTTGGCGTATAAGCAACATTCGGGTTAGCATTATCCAAAGCCCCATCAATATCCGATGTTACCGTATATTGAGTTGGGAAGTTAGCCCCTGTTGAGTTCAATCCATCAGTAGCGTGTACATGCGTTGCACCACCACCTGTAACGTTATCTAAAGTAAACGAGTTAATATTTAAACCACAACCCGTTGCCCCTTCAACAACTACAAAAGGGTCAAAAACATCTACTACATCAGTTGTGTCAATACAACCTTCACCATCTTCAATAATTAGGTAATAAGTATCTGGCGCAAGGGCTGCAAAAACAACATCGCCCATTCCATTACTGTTTGATGTTTGAGTAGCAACAACCGCATCATCGTCGGCATTTGCCAAAGTAAAATCATATGGCAAACCATCATAACAACTACTACCGCCAGTAGCACCTGCATAAATGGTATTATCACCACACGCACCATCATTAGCAATCATACCCGTTGCGGGTACTGCCGCACGAATAAAAACCCCTTTATATTCCGTTTCATTTCCACAACCATCCAATACCTCGTAGGTAAAGGTTAACTGCTCAAAACAAGTATTAGCAACCAACTTACTTGTTAAAGTAGTCGCTAAAGGAAACGGGCAATTATCATCTGGTGTAAAATCACCTTTTGCATAAACAGGAAAATCACCACGGCATGGCAATATGGTTGGTATATTATCAAAACTTTCTTGAAAATCAGCAGGGTGAATTGCACTAGGCGGAGTATCATCTGATAAAACATAATTACCCGTAACCGTACAATCCGCCGCCGCTAAACTATCAGCTCTAATAATGTACGAAATGTTTTTAGGGCAAATACCATCCAATAATGTAGGTATTGTATCAGCATAAGTAACACCACCATCAATTGAGTATAAAATTTGCAAATCGCCACATAAGTCAACAATACTACCCGCACAAACACTTGGGTTGTCAGGCAATTCATAATGCACATCTTCAACTAACGGTTCATATAATCTAAAGTCGTACTCATATTCAATAGCATTGGTACAACTCGCCTTTCCAAAAGTTACTGTACCTGTATAAACAGCAGGCGTACACGGGTCGCCACTGCTAGTTAATGTCAAATCATCTTCAAACTCGTAAATACCACAACTGGTATTGTTAATGCCAAAGTTTGTACCCACATCGCTTGTAAGCACAGGGTAGCTATCCGTACCCTCAACCTCTAAAATATCGTTTAAGTCATCATAAATCGTTATGCCTACTTCACAACCAATTCCCACACAATCATCAGGCTGGCAATAATCAATGGGGTTACGCACCCTAAAAGTAAAGTTAATCACCTCAGTTCCAGTGGTCGAACAAATACCGCCATTATCTTCACTCACAAAAATGTTCGATGGCTGCCACCAACAATCAAAAACACATTGGGCACCATTGCAATTTTCAGGGTTGGCTACTACATTAGGGCAACGTCCATCTCCAGCATCGCCATAATCATTCCCATCTGGCGAACTTAAAGCATCAAGCCCCATGCAAAAACCATCGCAGTTCCAAACACCATTTCCGCCAATAACATCACTGGCCGAGCTTTGGTTCGTAGCCGTAACTATGCATATTTCCCCAATATTTTCATTGTCAAGTGCGCTTCCATTATCATCGGCATCAACCGTTCCATCTCCATTATCGCAGGGGGTACCCGCAGGACATGGATCAACTGGATTTGCAGGACCAGGCGTAAACTGGGCATAACAAATCTGTAAGGAAAAAAATGCGACAATAGGAAGGAGTAGTAATTTAATATTCATACCAATTGATTATATTCTCAGTAATAACTTTCAAAATTAACGCTTATACTTTGCAGCGTATGGTAAGTTAACTGCCATTTAAACAGTAAATTGTGTAACAACTTACGGATATTGTACCCATTAAAACCCAGCACCCCAAACACAAATCGCTATATACCAACAAATTACAACAAGAAAACCCACAAATAGCACCAAAAAATAAAGGCCCCACACTCACTACAAACTAAACAAACCAAATGCAACATTAATAATTTTTTAGTATAGAGATGTAAGCTTTTTTTGAAGCATTGTCCCACATTCAATAAATTTGCCCCAAATAGCCTTAATAATGGGAAGAGCATTTGAATTTAGAAAAGCAAGAAAATTTAAGCGTTGGGCTAGTATGGCCAAAAACTTTACTAGAGTAGGACGCGAAATAGCAATAGCCGTAAAAGGTGGTGGCCCCGATCCTGAAAACAACCCTCGTTTGCGTATGGCAATGCAAAATGCCAAAAACGTAAACATGCCTAAAGATAGGGTAATGGCAGCCATAAAGCGAGCAAGCGATAAAGACACCAGTAACTACGAAGAAATAGTTTACGAAGGTTATGCCCCTCATGGCATTGCCGTTGTTGTTGATTGCGCAACCGATAACCCAACCCGTACCGTTGCTAACGTACGCCACTATTTCTCTAAATACGGCGGAAGCCTCGGCAAAACAGGCTCACTATCTTTTTTATTTAACAGAAAAGGCATTTTTAAACTAAATCCAGAAGGTTTAGACCTTGAAGAATTAGAGTTAGAATTAATTGACGCAGGGCTTGACGAAATGAAAATGGAAGATGACGATTTAGTGCTGTATGTCGATTTTCAAGACTTTGGCAATATGCAATCTGCATTAGAAGAAAAAGGGCTTGAAGTTAAAAGCTCAGAATTAGCGCGCATACCATTAACCACAAAAGAAGTTACCGAAGAACAAGGAGCCGAAATTGAAAAAATGCTCGATAAAATGGAAGAAGACGAAGACGTTTTAACCGTTTGGACAAACCTTTCATAGTAACCTAAGGGGACAAACAACAGTCTAAAATTACAGCAACAATAAGCTTGCAATTATTAAAACCTTAAACAAACAAAATGAACGGTTTATTAGACACTTTAGTAAATAGTTTTGGCGACGATGCAGTTGATATGATGAGTAAACAATTAGGCGTTGAAAATCAATTAACCAAAACAGCCATTAGTAGTGCACTACCAATGATAATCAGTGCATTAGTAAAAAATGCCTCAACTCCGCAAGGTGCCGAATCTTTACATAAAGCCGTAGTTCAAGATCATGACGGAAGCATTTTAGATCAACTTTCCAACTATATTCCAAACTACCAACAATCATCTGGCGGCGGAATTTTAGGGCACGTTTTAGGTAATAATCGCAAAGGTGTTGAGGATATGATTGGTCAAGTAAGCGGAATGAATCCTAGTGCTGTAAGTGGTTTTATGGAAATGTTGGCCCCAATGGTTATGGGTTCTTTAGGCAAACAACAACGCAGTAACAACCTCGACAAAGGCGGCTTAACCGACCTACTAAAACAAGCCCAACAAGGCATCGATCAAAAAAGCGAAAAAAAATCGGGTGGCTTACTAGCAAGCTTTTTAGATAAAGATGGCGACGGCGATATTAAAGACGATTTAGGTCGAATGGCAATGAATTTTTTAGGTAGCTACCTAAAAAGAAAATAAGCAAACTTTAAATTAACAATATGGTAAATGGGCAAAAAGTAGTGGTTGTAATGCCTGCATACAATGCCCAGCACACCCTTCAACAAACCTATAACGAAATACCTCATAAAATGGTTGATGAGGTTATTTTAGTTGACGATGCCAGCAGCGACCAAACCGCGCAACTAGCCCGTAAGCTAGGCATTAACTATGTAATTGAGCACGATAAAAACCTAGGCTATGGCGGTAATCAAAAAACTTGTTACAACAAAGCACTTCAATTGGGAGCCGATATAATAATCATGCTCCACCCCGATTATCAATACAACCCAAAACTCATCCCATCCATGGTTGATTTATTAGCCAACAATGTTTTTGATGTGGTACTAGGCTCACGCATATTAGGCAAAGGAGCATTAGCGGGTGGCATGCCACTATATAAATACCTAGCCAACAGAGTGTTAACCCTTATTCAAAACCTAATGTTAGGGCAAAAACTGTCCGAATACCATACAGGCTACCGCGCCTTTAAAGCCAGTGTTTTACAAAACACTAACTATCAAAACAACTCCAACAATTTTGTGTTCGATAATCAAATCCTCTCACAAATAATTTACAAAAAATACCGTATTGGCGAAATCGCCTGCCCTGCCAAATACTTCCCCGAAGCCTCCTCCATCAACTTCACCAAAAGCATGCAATACGGCTTGGGTGTATTAGGTGTTTGCATTCAGCATCTTGCCCAAAAATTAGGCTTACTTAATTTAAAAAGATATAAATAAGCTAACCACCTCTGTTACCTAGCTAAAATAAAGGCGCAAAATATTAACAATCAATAAGTTAAGTTAAAAATCACCCCCATTCAACTAAGCCATTTTTTTGTAGTATCAATGGATAATTTTATTTAATTTCGCACGCTCAAAAAAAATTAGGGTATAGTCCACAAATATGACTTTCAATTTATTTCAATCACTTCACCCTAAAGTATTATTCAAAAGCCCATTTGGCTCAATTTAGTACAAGCACATTATAAAATTTCAATCCATTTATTCAGGTGCTCCAAGCGCTTGATTTAACATAGCTATGAATAAATATTTAAACCTCTTCGATTTTAAGCAAAAAGTAGATTACAAAACTGAAATACTATCGGGACTAACAGTAGCCTTAGCCTTAGTGCCTGAAGCCATTGCATTTGCATTAATGGCAGGCTTGTCGCCACTAACAGGACTTTATGCCGCCTTTGTTATGGGGCTTGTAACTTCTATTTTGGGTGGTCGCCCCGGCATGATTTCAGGAGCAACAGGCGCAGTGGCTGTAGTAATTGCCGCACTAGCACTTTCTCATGGGGTTGAGTATGTGTTTGCCACCGTTGTTTTAGCAGGATTAATACAAGTTTTAGCAGGCGTTTTTAAACTAGGTAAACTAATGCGATTAGTGCCCCATCCCGTAATTTTCGGCTTTGTTAATGGCTTGGCAATCATCATTTTTTCGGCGCAATTAACTCAATTTCAAGATGAAACGGGCAATTGGCTAACAGGCTCATCTTTATATATTTTATTGGGCTTGGTGTTTTTAACCATGTTTATTATTTGGGGCTTACCCAAGCTAACCAAAGCCATTCCCGCATCTTTAGTAGCCATTTTAACCATTTTTGCAATAGTAATTGGTTTTGGTATTGATACAAAAACCGTTGGTGATATTGCTTCAATTCAAGGTGGTTTCCCTCCTTTTCATTTACCAAGTGTGCCTCTTAGTTTAGAAACCTTAGTGCTAATTTTTCCTTACGCAGCAATAATGGCGGGTGTTGGGCTTATTGAAAGTTTATTAACCCTAAACATTATTGATGAGATTACCGAAACCCGAGGAAGAGGTAATAAAGAAGCCATAGCACAAGGCACAGCAAACATATTATCTGGTATTTTTTCGGGCATGGGCGGATGTGCAATGCTAGGGCAAAGCCTTATTAATATTTCAAATGGTGCACGAGCAAGATTATCGGGTATTATTGCATCCGTTGCACTTTTAATTTTTGTAATGTTTGGTGCAAGCATAATTGAGCTTTTACCAATGGCTGCACTTACGGGATTAATGATTATGGTAGCCATAGGCACTTTTGAATGGGCAAGCCTAAGAACCTTTAACAAAATGCCTAAATCCGACATTTTTGTAATGATTGTAGTAACCTTAGTAACTATATTTTTACACAACTTGGCACTAGCCGTAATTATAGGTGTTATCATTGCTGCATTGGTTTTTGCATGGGATAATGCAAAGCGCATTAGAGCAAGAAAATCAATTGATGAACAAGGCATTAAACATTACGAAATATATGGTCCCTTGTTTTTTGGATCGATAACGGTCTTCAATGAAAAGTTCGATATTTTAAACGACCCACAAGAAGTAATTATCGACTTCAAAGAAAGCAGGGTGGTTGATATGTCAGCCATTGAAGCCTTGAATAAGATTACAGAACGCTATCAAAAAGTGGGTAAAAAAGTTCACTTGCGCCATTTAAGTAAAGATTGCCAAAAGCTACTTAAAAACGCCGCTGCCATTATTGATGTAAACGTACTTGAAGATCCACGTTATAAACTGGTAATTGATACAGCCAAAATCAACAAAGCGTCAGTTTAAAATCATTAAAGAACAAATTCTAAAGTCGCTACCTGTCATCCTAAACAACGAATACAAAGAGGCGGAAGAATTTAATAAGTAGCTAGTATTAAGTAGTGAGACATTAGAAGTCTTTACGGAAGCTGAGGCTCTCGAAGCTGAAGTGTAAAAAAACACTCAGCCCACTCAGTTTATTGGGCTTGCTTGGCACACATTCGTGATAACAATACAGCTAGTGAAAAACCTAGTATTAAGTAACTACTTCAGTTCACCAACACTCATCTAAGCGACCCTGTCATTCCGAAATGAGGCGCAGCCGATTGAGGAATCTAAAAACACTCAGAAAAACCTATAAACGACATCCGTGTGTTTTACATTTTTGCCTTCAACACCTTTCCCAAAAACTAGATCTTATTAATTTAAAAAGATATAAATAAGCAAAGTACCTTTATTACTAAGCTAAAATAATATCATAACAAGATGAATTTAGATATAGTCGCTGGACTAATTGTTGTCATTGGAATAAGCTCTACACTTCTACTAGGTTTAATTTTTAAACTTATCAAAATCTTTAAACCCATTAATGAAGAGTTTGAAAAAAGGGCACTCTCAACAGTCGTAAATATTTTCTTTGCTGCGATAGGTCTATTGGTTTTATTATCGGTATTGTTTGGTGAAGGATGTGGAGGCGGTCGTTATATGCACGATATACATGACTTTTATTAAATAAATGTATCAAATTATGAAAAAGTTTTTAAAATTCACATTAGGCACTTTACTGCTAGTAATTGTTGGCTTAACCCTTTTCGGTTATATAATCAGCGAAAAAGAGCCAATAGGCAAAACTGGTCCTGAAGCTGAAAAACTAGCACAACAAATGCTAGCCTCAATAAATGTACAACAATGGCAGTCAACCAATTATGTACAATGGAGTTTTAAAAATATGCACCACTTTTTATGGGATAAACAACGTAATTGGTGTAAAGTAACTTGGTCAAACAACGAAGTTTACCTCATTTTAGATGAAATTGATGGTAAAGCCTTTATTGACGGGCAAGCAGTAAATAAAGAAGAGAACGAAAAATTGGTTAAAGAGGCTTGGGGTTATTTCTGTAATGATAGTTTTTGGCTAAATGCCCCAGCAAAAGCATTCGATCCTGGTACTGAACGCAGCATTGTTACCCTTAAAGATGGCAGAACAGGCTTAAAAGTAAAATACAATGGCGGCGGTGTAACTCCCGGCGATAGTTATGTTTGGATTTTAGATAAAAACAACCGCCCAACCAGTTACAAAATGTGGGTAAACATTATACCCATCGGTGGTTTGGAGTTTAGTTGGGAAAACTACGTTCAACTTTCAAGCGGCGCATTAATTGCCTCGCTTCATCAAAGCAAGTTTTTAAACATTGAAATTACCAACCTAAAAAGCGGCAATAATTATAACGATATGGGCTTTACAACCGACCCTTTTGAAACCTTAAATTAACATGAATAAGTTTTTTAACAAACTACAACAAACCCCAATGTCAGCCTGAGCATAGTCGAAGGCTGCAAACCACAACCTTAAGTTAACTAATTCTACCAACGCCGTCAACAACAAAAACTCCCCGTCATTCCCGCGAAGGCGGGAATCTCAAGCACAGGTAAGGCTTATAAAAACAGATAACAGTGCAAAAGTTAGGCAATTCCCCCCTAGTTTAGGACTGGGCTCGCATCCGAGGAGGATTTTTTACTCCCCCAGCTTAAACCTAACACATTGATAATCTCGGAAGCAAGTTCAATCAATGTCCAAAGTAGGAAAATAACCGACGATTCGCAGTGATTGCTGCAAGCTATGCGAAGTCGCGTTGCAAGGCAACAAAGCGCAAAGCATAAAGAGCGGTTTGTCCATAGAGGGTGAAATCGCCTGGGGACGCCCAGTCTGAATCGTCAAGCACTTTGGTTCTTTGTTGCGACAAAGAACAATGAAAAGGAAACAAAAAACACCAATTCCCCCCTAATGTAGGGTGGTGACGTCTAGTCTCACATCATCCCACCCTTAGTAATTATTTCAGTAACAAGGTTTACCCCCAAATCACGTGCAAAATCCACCCCTTGTTGGTCGCCTGCCCTGCTAAATACTTACCCGAAACCTCCTCCATTAACCCCACTAAAAACATACAATACGGCTTGGGCGTACTTCGTCTTTTGCATTCAACACCTTGCCCAAAAAGTGGGTTTAGTTAACGTCAGTAATGGATAAGAAACGAAGTGTTTTATACATAAACAACCGATTATCAATAGTTAAAAAAGTGTCATTCTGAACATTCGCTTACGAATGGAAGAATCGATAAAGTGAGGTAAGCATTAGTTATGTGATTTTGGATGATTTTTTTAGATGCTTCGTTTCACTTGTTGGCAAGCCCCGTAAATTCCTTTAGACTTGCATTAGCGTAAATTAACACGTTTAAAGAGCATAAGGCAATAGTAAACTAAGATAAATTCTGGGGCAAACCCATACGCTGATTCAGACTACTGCCTTATTGTATTA